>SXGT01077988.1_pt1 | contig 39501 bp, 19 predicted proteins | sample 3176221 | NCBI WGS metagenome assembly SXGT01 (sample SAMN11356862, study PRJNA531348) | freshwater metagenome | isolation source: freshwater sample F1-120 | place: China: Fuxian Lake, Yuxi | collected 2017-12-25 | reverse complement strand
GGTCGGAATGGCCATCCGAAGGCCACGGTCCTCCAAGCGGCCGTCCGCGTGCTTCCATATTGAAATTGCGCTCATCACCAAGGCTCGGAACTCGATCCACCGCCGCCGCGTAGGAGAGGGCGGGAAGCGCGCGCGCGAGCAGGTCGAATTTTACCCGCGCCACTCCCGCCTTGGCCGAAGCAATGTTGGCATCTTGGTTCATCAAGTCGTCTTCGAGGAAGCGCTCAAAGTAGGGTTGGGTCATGAGTTGGGCATCCGTCACCTCGAAACCGGGAGTGAGGCCGTAGGTGAGGATACGCGCATTCCAGCCGGCTTGTTTCCGTTCCATAAAGAGTTCCGCCATCGACGTGGTCCAATTCACCCCTTTGACAAACTCCTGCGCAGTCCACGCTCCCCGCGTGACGTCGAAACCTTGGCGCAGGACGGCCACCATGACTGACGCGGTAGAAGTTTCTGCCTTGGCGACGACCTCTTCGCCAGGGGAGTGGAAGTTGTGTGCGATTGGCTGAACTGCCTCAAAGCGATCCTTCCACGTCAGCGCATTCCGGTTGTCAGCCGCCTCAAACAACTGATGCCAATTGGCCGCGTAGAAACGCGATGGTCGCGTCTTCCAGTCCTGCTCGGTCATGGCGAGGCGTTGTACAGTATCGACGTTGGCGAAATCGTAGGCTTCGATCGGTACGGCGGCGTTGATCATGAAGTATCGGGTCGGCCGTAAACCGCCGCTCGAAATGGCGTGGCTGACAACCATGTTGCCAAGACTGTGCGCCGCGACGCTCACATCGCCGCTGACCCCCGCGAAGGCCAGGTGGGTGCCGAGCACGCTTCCGGTCTGGAAGCTGTGATACACGGCCTTGTGATAATCGAGTCCGGTGGCCCCGTGCCAGGTAACGCCGACGAACCGCGCACGACTGCCGCTTTGGTGGAGGCGCTTGAAAATTTCGCAATTCCAGCCGCGCGCGTCCTGGCCGTTGACATTGTAGCCATGCACGAAGACAAAATATTTACCATTCGTCGCGCTGTCGGGAAATGGCTCCCCGGGATCACCGCTGCGGGAAGGTTGGGCGGCAGGCGAGGGGTTAATGGCGGATCCGTCATATTCCTGATTGCTGGTCGAAAGGTCGATGTGCCGGAACATGCTTTCGACTGAACTCACGCGCAACGGCAACTGGACTTCGCCCAAAACGGCGCCGGAGGCGGACTCGAGGGACACCACCAGCGGCTCGGTGGTTTGGGCCCGACCCTCAAGGAGGATCACTCCTCCCGTGCTGTTTCCAATCAAATTTAGGAAAGGGGCGGAGAGTTCGTGGCCCGCAGCCGTGACCCGGTGAGTGGTGGCGGAACCGGGCGGCTGGTTGAAATCGTCGCCAAAACCCGAGGCCAGCACTTGCCGATGGTAGATTGCGGCGTTGGCGGGCGACAAGTTCGTGTAAACGAAATTCACGGCACCACCGGCATGCTTGAGTTTGTATTTCACAGCGGGACCAGGGGGATGTCTCGTGACGAACTCCCGCAGGTTAAGTGTCACCGGAAAAAAATCGACCAAATCGCGGACCCCATTGACGACGCCGGTATCGCCCCCCGAATCGGAGTAATTTGGCGAGCCGTTACCAGGGATGTCGTCACCGCCGATGGTGCCGGAATCATTGTCGTTGTTAATCCACATCCGCGGCGACCCGGTCATACTTCCAAACAGCATGGGCGCCTGCACCGTCACGGTGATCCACACGACTCGCTCCGACGGAGCGTTGCTCTCTTTCATGCCGATGGTGTAATCCCCCGCAGGGCGGTTTCCCAGTAGGATACCGTTCGCCGATTCCCAAATTACCGACTCCGGCGACGCGCCTTGCGGCACAATCTTTACGCTCGAAGTAGGCCCGCTTGGGACGCCAAGGCCGAGCAGGTTGCCCAATTGATCCACGGCGTTCCTCAACGTCGCCACTACGCCCATCGGCACGTTCATGGCGACGGCTCCCGCCGGCCCCACCGTGACCGATATCCCTCCTGGGATCGTCAGCGTCGTGCCACCAGTTGCGGCGCTGATCACGACGCCGGAGGAAGTCGTGAGGACGATGCCGCTGGAGCTCGCGTTGATCGCGTGGCCGCTGCCCAAATTCAGGCTGCCGGAGACGTTCCCATTATTCACCGTGATTGCACCGGCATTGATCTTCGAGATTGTCACCGAAGTCGCCGAAGCCTCGAGGGTCACATCGCCGAGGACGGTGATCGCGCCCGAAGCCCCGCCGATCCCTTTGCGGAGTGTCACATCGCCGATCACCGGCAAGTTCACCTGCACCCCGGCGGGGGCGAAGGTGTGGCGCACGAGATAGAGGCTGCCACGGTTCAGTTCCTGCTCGGTGAATTCGTTGAAGAGCGCAAAAATCAAGCGCGCGGGGCTTTCCGGGTAAATGTTTCCTCCGCCATTCACCACATCGAGGGACGTTGCGTTGATGACGTCGTTCTTGGAATAGCCAATTTCGTAATACTGCCCCGGCTCCGGGTCGAATTCCACCCCCAGCCGAAACAACAACTCGCCGGTATAGTTGAACGTGATGCCGGAAAGCCACCAAGGGGTAAAGGCCGGCCGCGTAAAATCCGACGATCCGTCGCCGTTCGCGTCAAAGAGGAGATCACGGGGATACCACCAGTCGTTGATCGGAATAGCGCCGTCGTTGAAAGTCACGGTGCCTCCGGTGGAGCGCCAATCGAGCACGTAGTAGGTCAAACCGTGCGCCCCGCCGCTCGGGATAATTTCATCCGGCACTCCGTCGTAGACCTTGGTCCAAACCCCGTTGATTTTCACATCGACGGGTTTGTCGAACCAGAGGGAAGAAGCCAACGTCGTCGGCGGGGTGATAAGTGTCCGGACATTGATCGAGCTTGAGTTGGGGCTCGTGCCGGCGTTCGTGACCGCGCGCACGCGATACCAGTAATCGGTGTTGGCCGCCAAACCCGCCACGGTCTGCGAAGTGCCGATCACCTGCGCGCCATTAACCGTGGAAACCACCGAATAATTGTTCAGGATAAAATTGGTGAAACCAGCGTTGGTCGAGACGTCGAAGCGATAGCCCGTGGCATTGGGAACCGGCGACCAACTGGCAAGGAAACTCGACGCGGTGATCTGTTCTGCCGCGAACGCGGCCGGCACACGCAGGCTGATCGAGAATGTCACGAACTTCCCGACCGAGCCCACGCCATTCGTCGCCGTGATCCAGACCGGATATGTTGCGGCCGTCGTCGGCGTGCCGGAGACAACTCCGGTCGTCGGATTGATCGCCAGACCTGGAGGCAGGCCGTTTTGGACTCCCGGATTCGGCGCGCCGAAAGTGATCGGACCGGAGCCGGAGCCGGTGGCGGTGGCCGTGTAGCCGGTGAAAGCCACCCCGACGCTGCCGGTCGCGGTGGCCGGACTCGTGATCACCGGAGCGGTGGCGTAGGGGAAAAAATCACCGACGATATCGTAGATGACCTCGCGGTCCGCCGTCACCCGCACTTCGTAGTCACCGGGCGTGAGCGCGACCGCCAGCTCGGGAATCCCGCTCTGCAGGTGTTCTCCGTTGGCCCGGTAGGCGTTCAGGTAGATTTCTCCACCGTCCCGCGCCATCGCCCGGACGCGGAGCATGCCGGCCTGGGCCACACTCACTCCGTAATATTTGACGTCATACACGGTGCTGCTCGACTGATCCTCTTCGTCTTCGACCACGTTGCTCCCGATGTAGTCCGCATAGTTGATCACCGAAACCGGGCCGTCGGTGACGTAGGCCGTCACTGTGCGCATCGGACCGGACGCTGTGACGTTCAGCGCGCCGTCGTATTTTCGCCAGATGAAATCCACCTGATAGGTGCCGGCCGGAGGCAGATTGGTGAGAAACGTGTTGTTGTTGTTGAATCCGTTGGAGGTTTCCCACGCGCCACCCTGCCCGTTGCGGAAGGTGGCAAACAGGCGATAGGTAGAGCCGGCCATGTTTTCGTTGGTGAAGATCTTTGGGGGACTGCTAACATGAAACCAGTTGCTGGACAGCGTCACCGAGCCGATGACCGAAATGGAGTCGGTCCGCTCCGGCCCCACCGCGAGCACGCTGCCATACAGGGTGTTGTAAAGCACCCAATACTGGTAACAGTTGGCGTAGTTGCCGACCGGGGGAGGATTGTCGAGCGGCTGGCCGTTGGTATTCCACCGGTTGGCCGCGTGCCAGCCCCAGGCGGTGCCGTTGATGACCTTGGCGCGAAGGCGATAGGCCGGCATATACGTCACCCAAGTTTCGCTGGTGGATATCACCGCTGGCGCGAAGGCGTCGAAGGTCGTCGCCGATAGTTGCACGCCCGTGTATTGCGGTCGACGGGTAACACTGACCGTACCCGACTGGGTCGGCCCAAAATACTCCACCTCATGCTCCAAGGCCTGGAACTGAAAAGTGTAGATGGCGTTAACGTCTGGCAGGCCGAAGGAGAGGTTGACGGTCACGGTTTGTCCCGGCTCAACGCCGTTGAGTGATTCCATCGCCACCGGGGTGCCGGAGGAGTCCTTCATCACAAGGTTGTGCGCCCAGCCCCAGGATTCCGCACTGGAATTGGTGACTACTGCGGTAACATTAAGCGCCGAGCCGCCCGTCGCTGAGCTTGGCATGCTGAACGACTCCCATTGAATGTCGTTGGCGAGGACCACGACGGCGCAGCCGAGGAAAACGAGTGTCAGCCGGAAGGCGTGAACTGGGGCGAAAAAGAAGTTCATGGCACCGGTCGGATGGCGGCGGTTCATGGCAGGGCGGGCCGGCCGATGCCGGCGAGGAGCGCCGGGATCTCGTCGATGCGACCGTAGCCCGAGAGCCGCTGCTGGTCGTCGAGCACGAAGACGTAGGGGAGTTGGGAAATCTGGAGCTTCGCCGCGAGCGGACCGCTCGAGCCCAGCGCCTCGACACACGTCGTGCCCGGTGGCGCTGCCGTGGGCTTTTTCCCCTTTGGCAACACCCCGAGTTGGCCCAAGGAAATGTAAACCCATTTCGTGTTGGGCAAGGGGTTTTTTGTGAAGTCGTGCAGACCGGGCGGACCCTCGGGATACCGCGTGCCGTCCCAAACGCACACCACGGTGGTCTTGCCTGCCAGTTGGGCGAGGGTGGTGGGCCGCCCCCGCGTCGGGTTGAGCGGAAGATCCAGCGGTCGGCGGACGAGCGCGTGGCGCTCGAGGATGCGCCGCGCGGCGGCCTTGGTCGGCTCGGGAGCATAGGGCGATTGCACGATTCGGTGCGCGACGTCATTGCCCGCGTCGCAATAAGTGTTCTGAGCGAGGGCGAGAAAGTTTCCCCAGATTTCCGGCTGTTCTCCGAACTCGGCGTGCAGCCGGTCGAGCATGGTTTCCGCCAGAACCGGATTGGCGAACCACGGCCGGCCGAGGGTCTTTCGCGCGATCGTCACGCTCTCCATCGCGTGTGCCACCTGGATCCGGTCGGCCATGGGATGAGCCGGGTTGGCGCGAAAGGCAGTGGCGGTGGCGAGCGCGGCACGTTCGTAAATTTTGTCCGTTGGCGTGATGCCATCGAGACTGGCGAGCGCCTCGAGTTTGCGCGCCTCGGCCATCTTGGGGTGAGTGGGATAACGGGTGTGGAACTCCCGGGCGTTTTGGGCCACCGCCCGAAATTTCAGCGCCCGAGCCTCACGCTCGTTCCTCCCCTTGATCGACTCCGCGCGGCTGGCGGCGACCATTCCCTTGATTTTCGTCACTTTGAAATCGGCCGCTGATTGGCCGAGGATCGTCACCGCGGACCATGCTTGATCGGCGGACAATTGAGCCGGCGACGTTTGAGCCGACAGCCGCGTGAGGCCGAGCAACAACGCAACGGTGGCGCGGCGTAACGCGGGGAAAACACCCGGGATGGGGCGGGTCGCGACGGAGAAAACGGCAGGCGTCATGGGGTGAAAGGGGTTGAGGAAATTCCGAGGAAAACGAACGGGACGACCTCACGCTCGAACCGCCGCCAGAAACATGAAACTCCAAGATCACCCCAAAATTGGGGTTACAAAAGGGATTGACATCTGCACCCGACCGGGCGGGCGCAGTCACCGCACGATGCCGTTTCCGTCACGGCTTCGACCTCGAAGCCAAACCGCGGGGAGCGATCCAGTGGTCAGTCCGCTAATTGTTGATTTTCCGGCGAGAGGGATACGCGCACCAGGGCGGTTTTCCCAGGTGCGGTTGATGCGCGCGCCAGCGGTCGGACGATGCCACCGTGGAGAGCAGGGTTCAGGCGATGGCATGATTCCGTGTATCGGGCTATTGGATTCGCCCGCTTCGTGCCATGCCGTCAATCGAGGCGCTGACCACCGCCAGGCCGCTCCCTTTCAAAAAAAAAGCCCGGGTCTCGCGACCCGGGCTGGAGTGAGATGGCGGAGAGTGCCCGCCGATCGGTTACGGCAATTCGTAGACCTCAATCAACGCGACGCCGGTGGCGCCACCCGCGCCCGTGACGAGTGCGGTGTAGTTGCCCGGGGCGAGATTGGCGATGAGCGCGGAATCGCTGGTGGTCATGCCGAAGGCACCGACCTGGACGGAAGCGGCGGAAAGCGCATCGCGATCGGCCGAGGTGGTCCAGTTCGTGTTCTGCGCGACGGTGGTGCCGCCGCTGAGCAATTGCAGCGTCGGCTGCGCCAGCAGACCCGTGACTCCGAACGGTGCCAGGCCCGGGCCGACGCCGCGGACCAGCACGCGCTTGGAAGAACCGGCCGGCACCACAAAGCCGGCGATGAGGGTGTTGTCACCAGCGCCGGCAGAGGCGCGGGTGGCGATGTTGAGCAGCTTCTGCCCCGGAGCGGCCGAAGAGAGGTCGTAGACCTCGACGAGGGCGACCCCGGCGGTGTTGGTGGTGCTGCTGACGACGGCCGTGTAGCCACCGGGGGCGAGCGTCGTGAGAATGGCGGCATCGGCACCAGAGGAACCGAGGGCAAACGCTCCGGACTGTGCACCCGCCGCATCGATGGCCACGCGATTGGCGGAGATGCCGGTGTTGACGCCGAGGGAGGTCGCGCCACGGAAGAGTTCGAGGCGCGGCGAAGCCAGCGATCCGGCGACATTAAACGGAGCCACCCCGAGAGTTGGGCCGACAGCGCGGATCAGCACCGGCTTGGATTCCTCGCCCGAGATGACGAAACCGGCGATGGCCACGCTATCACCCGTCCCGACGCGAGCACGGGACGAGATGTTCACGAGCCGTTGACGGGCGAGGATCGCCTCACTCGCTCCGGAGAAGCTCGCGGAGACGGCGCCGGATGCACTGCCAGTGACGATGCCGGTCGTCGGCGAGATCGCCGCGGCGAGGACGGAGCGACTGGTGACGACGTTGACCGCGCCGGCAATCGTGACCGTGCCGGTGCCGCCATCGGACGCGCTGCCCGACTGCACCACGACGAAGGCCTGACTGTTCGGGCCGGCGATGGTGTAGCTGACCGCGGCACTGCTGCTGGCACCGGCTTGGTAGAAGCCGACCAGCCCTTGCGTCGCGCCCGTGTCAAAGGTTCGCGTGGCGCTCAGAGAGCCATTGGCGCCACCGGCGATCGCACCGGTGAGGCCACCGTCCGCGGCAATCGTACCGGAGACGACCACGGTCGAGAGCGCCGCAGCCCGGCCCGGTTCACTGTCGTTCGGGGAGACCGACGCGGCTGAAGCGATGGCTGCCTGGGAGAACGAGAAGCCACCCGAGTCGTTCACGGTGACGGAGAGGTTCAGGACCGGCGCGGAGGAACCGGGCAGATAGCCGAGGAACACACCGGTGTTATCGCCGCGAACCAGCATGGCGAAGGTGCCGAGACTGCCCGCGAAGGAGCCGAAGTAGGTTCCGGCGTAGCTCCGCGCCAAGATGCGAACCGTGGCCGCCGAGGTGGTGCTGTTGCCGGCGGTATTGGTGACGACGACGTCGTAGTTGGCCGTATCGCCCAGCACGCCGGTCACGGCATACGTGGTGCCCGTCGCACCGGCAATGGCCGTCCCGTTCTTCCGCCATTGATACGCGGGAGACGGAGCGCCACTTGCGCCCACCGTCAAGGTCACCGAGGCGCCCACCGTGATCGCGCGGCTGGCCGGCTGCGCGGTGATGACCGGCGCGAGCGGCGTCGACACGACGTTCAACTGGGCGAGCGAACTGCCGGCCGTGCCCAGCCCGTTGGAAACCAAGACGTCGTAATTGCCCGAGTCGGCGGAAGTCACTCCGGTCAGGGTGAGCGAGGCGGCGGTCGCACCCGCGATTTGCAATCCGTTCTTGCGCCACTGGTAGTTGAAGGACGTGCCACCACCCGCCGTCACGGCAAAGGAAACGACGCTGCCCGCGAGGGCGGTCTGCGTGCGAGGCTGGAGCGCGATGACGGGCGCGGTGTTTACGACGAGCGTCGCCACCGAGGAGGAGATGGCACCGGCGGTATTGCTCACCGCCACGGTGTAGCTGCCGGCGACCGAAGGTTGCACGCTGCTCAGGGTCAGGTTCGCCGTCGTGGCACCACTGATCGGCGCGCCGTTGCGGCTCCATTGATACGTAAGCGGGGCGGTGCCAGTGGCGGCGACGCTGAAGACCGCCGTCGCGCCCTGATCGACCGCCGCGTTGGACGGCTGGTTGGCGATCGCCGGCGCGATTACGGCGGGCAAGACGGTAAGCGTGAGCGCCTGAGTGGTAGCGATGCCGTTGGTCGCGGTCACCGTGACGGCGATCGGCGAACCCGTCGTATCCGGCGGCGTGCCGCTGAGCACGCCAGTCGTAGTGTTCAGGGTCGCCCACGAGGGGAGACCGGTGGCGCTAAACGTCGGGGCCGGCGTGCCGGTGGCGGCAAGGGTGAAACTGCCGGCGTTGGTCACCTGGAAGGAGGCGCTGGCCGCGCTCGTGAAGACCGGCGCAGTCCCGACGGTGAGCGTGGCGGCGACGGAAGTGGCATTGGGGCTGATCAGATTGCTGACCACCACCTGGAACTGATCGCCACTCATGGCACTCGTCACTCCCGTGACCGTGAGCGTCGCCCCGGTCACACCGCTGTAGGTGGTGTCGGCCGTCACGGCCGTGAAGCCGGTCGAGCCGGCGGGCTGGCGCATCCACGTGAAAAGCGAGGGCGTCGGCGCACCGGTGGTCGCGACGGTGAAGGTCGCGTTGGCCCCCGCGACCACCACGGCCGCCTGCGGCTGGGTGGTAATCGTTGGCGCCGTCACATTGCCGCTGCGGCGGATGGTGTGGTTGCGCGTATCCGAAATAAAGATATTATTGGTGGCGTCGACCGCGATGCCAAAGGGCTGATTGAAGCGGGCCGCCGCGCCCACTCCATCCACCGAGCCCGCGGTGCCCGCGACCCCGGCCAAGGTGGTGACGATCCCGAGCGAGGTGACGCGACGGATCGTGTGATTATAGGTGTCGGCCACGTAAACATTGCCCGCGGAATCAACCGCCAGACCGGAGGACTGGTTGAAGAGCGCGGCGGTCCCGGTGCCGTCGACCGAACCCACCGTGCCGACCGTACCCGCCAACGTGGTCGCGTTACCCGCGCCGTCGATCTTTCGAATCGTATGATTGAAGGAATCGGCGACGTAGAGGTTGCCGGTTGAATCGAGGGCGATGGCAAACGGGAAGGCGAACCGCGCCGCCGCGCCCGCGGCATTCGCGCTGCCCCGCGCACCCGCCGTACCGGCGAAGGTGGTCACCGCTCCGCCGGCCTGCACCTGGCGAATCGTGTGGTTGAAGGTGTCGGTGACGTAGGCCGTGCCATTCGCCGCCAGCGCGATGCCGTACGGGTAAAGGAACCGCGCCGAACTGCCCGTCGCATCCGTCGATCCGGTGCTGCCCGCGAGACCCGCCAGCGTCGTCACCACGCCTTCCGGCGAGATGACGCGAATGATGTGATTGTAGGTGTCCGCCACATACACGGTGCCGACCGAGGAAACGGCGACTCCCGACGGCGCATTGAACCGCGCCGCACTGCCCGTGCCGTCCGCGCTGCCATTGGCCCCGGCCAGCCCGGCCAACGTCGTGACCACGCCCGCACTCGTAATCTTGCGAATCACGTGGTTCGAGGTATCGGCGACATACACGTTGCCGGAGACATCCACCGCGATGCCCGACTGCCCGTTGAAGCGGGCGCTGGTCGAGGTGGCATCCGTGCTGCCGGCCGCGCCAGCCTGGCCGGCAAAGGTCGAAATCGTCGTGCCGATGACCAGGGTCAGCGTCGCAGTCGAGCTCGGCGTCGTGCCGCTGCCATTGACGGCATTGACGCGATAGGCGTCGCCGCTCATCCCCGAGGTCGGGCTCGTGATGGTCAGAGTGCCGGTCGTCACCCCGCTGAAGGTCGTGTTATTGGCCAAATCGACAAACGACCCGCCACCGACTGGCAGGCGCTGCCACTGCAGAGTGGGCGTCGGATTGCCCGTCACGGCGGCCGTAAACGTCGCCGTCTGGCCCAACGCGACCGTGAGGCTCACCGGCTGCGTGGTGAAGGCCGGCACCAGCGCCGTGGGCGTCACCGTGATCGTGATGCTTTGGGTGGCGCCGGGATTCACCCCGTTGCTCGCCGTCACCTGAATCACATAGGGCGATGTGGCGCTGGCACCCGCCACCGGCGTGCCGGAAATGGCGCCCGTCCCGGCGTTGAGCGTCAAACCGCTCGGCAGGGTGCCGCTCGTGAGACTGAACGTCATGGTCGAGGGCGAACCCGTCGCCTGCACCGTAAAACTGGAGCTCTGGGCCTCGACAAAACTCGCCGTGTTCAAGCTCGTGATCTGCGGTGGGGAGGTGACCGTGAGCGCGACCGACGCAGACGTCGCCGGGGTGCCGACGCCACTGCTCACCACAACCTGGTACTGATAGCCACTCGCCGTCTGCGAAGGGCTCACCACCGTCAACGTGGCGGTGTTGGTTCCGAGATGGGAAGCGCTGTCCGAAAGATTAAAGAATCCGGTGCTGTCCACCCGGCGCTGCCATTGATACGTCAGCGCGCCGCCGTTGGACGTGGCCGCCACGGTGAACTGCGCGTTCGTGCCTGGCCCGACGGTCTGCGCCGTCGGCTGGGTCGTGATGGTCGGACCAGTCGACACAGAGAGGGTGAACGACTGGTTGTTCGTGCCGGCGCTATTTGTCGCGGTGATGGTAAAGGAGAAGGGCGAACCGGAGGTACTGGAGGCCGGGGCCGCGGTGAGCAGACCAGCCGCATTAAGTGTCGCCACACTGGCGGGCAGCGTGCCGGCCGTGATGCTAAACGTCGGCGCCGGGGAACCCGTTGCGACGACTTGGAAAGACCCGGCCGTATTGACGACGAAGGCCGTGCTGCTCGCACTGGTAATCACGGGCGGGTGGTTGACGGTGAGGGTGAAGGTCTGCGTCGCCGCCGGCGCGACGCCGTTGCTCGCCTGCAGGGTGACGACAAACGGAGAACCAACCGCGGTAGTCGGCGTGCCCGAGATCACCCCGCTGGTCGCATTGAGCGTGACGCCACCAGGCAACGCCCCGGCCGTAATGCTATACGACACCGCCGGAGACCCGGTCGCCACGACCGTGAAGGTTCCCGCGGTACCCACCGAAAACGTCGCATTGTTCGCGCTCGTGATGGCGGGAGCGGTCGCCAGCGTGCCTTTGCGCATCAACTGGTTGTTCGTATCCGCAACATAGAGGCTGCCCGCGCCGTCGATCGCGATGCCGAGCGGGCCGACAAATTTTGCCGCCGTGCCCAGCCCGTCGGAGGATCCGGAGGATCCCACTGCGCCGGCCACCGTCGTGACGGCGCTGCTCGACAAAAGGATGCGGCGCAGGGTGTGGTTCACCGAATCGGCGACAAACACCGCCGTGCCCGCCGCGGTGCCGGTGCTGTCAATCGTCACTCCGCCGGGCCCGTTGAAGGCCGCAAGGACGCCGACGGCATCGGTCGAGCCACTGGCGCCGGTGCCGGCGAGTGTCGTCACCGCGCCGGAGGCGATCGAGACGACACGGATGAGGTGGTTGCCCTTGTCGGCGACGTAGATGTTGGTGTTGTCCGCCGCGACGCTGGTCGGATTGCTGAAACGCGCCGAAGCCGCCGTGGCGGAGTTGACGTTGCCACTGGTGCCGGCGGCGTTGCCGACCGAGCCGTCCGGGCCCGCCTGCGTGGTCACGGCGCCCGTGGCGACGACGACCTTGCGGATCGAATGGTTGCTGGAATCAGCGACCCAGAGGTTGGCGCCCGCGAGGGAAATCCCGAGGGGAAAATTGAAGCGCGCACTGCTCCCGGTCGCGTGGTCGGTGCTGCCAGCGGTACCTGCGGCGCCCGCCAGCGTGGTGACATTCACCGGACTCGCGCTGAGGTCGATCACGCGGATGGTGTGGTTAAACGTGTCCGCCACATATAAGGTTGTGCCCGCGGTATTGACCGCGATTCCCTGGGGAAAATTGAAACGGGCGGTGCCGCCCGCACCACCGGTGCCATTGGCCGTACCGAGGGTGCCGGCCGACCCGGCGACGGTCGTGACCACGCCGGTCGAAATCACCATTTTTCGAATCGTGTGACTATTGGTGTCGGCGACGTAGGCATTCCCGGCCGCGTCCACCGCGACACTTTGCGGGTTGCTGAAACGGGCGGCAGCGCCCGTGCCGTCGGCGGTGCCGGGTGAGTTCAACTGCCCAGCGAGGGTGCTGATGTTATAAGTCTGCGCCAGGGCCGCGCTCATCCCGAGCGCCAGCGCCGCCAGCGCGAACGTGATCCGCGACCAGCGCGAACGTTGCTGAACTGATAGATCCAGACCTGCTGAGGTTTTCATAATTTCCATGATAATACGGGCTTTGAAGGTTGGTAAACTTGCTCCGACGCCAAGCGCGGTTATCCGGCACAGTGCCGTATTCTTAGCTGTGATCGCAAGACGCATGTTGGCCCAAAAGGGACCATGCACGGCTGGGGCCAAGGCGGAGTCTTGAGTGATTCATTCCGCATAACTCCTGAACGCATGCTCTGGAACGTCGCGCGATTCATGCCAGCTCGTGTCAGAGGCATTTTTTCCCGGCGCCATCGCGCCGAAAGCGCGGGATCCGACGGCAATCCGTAGCCGCCAGGGACCGTGGAGAATTACCCAAAGGCGGCGCGGCTGGCGCGGCTCAATCCCCAATCGAGCCCCTCCCCGCCTTACCGCACCCGACCGACGCCGAATTGGTCGCCATTGCGCACCGGCACTCCGCCCGCGAAGTGGATTTCCACCACTTTTTCGCTATGGACCGCAGCTCCGGTTTCGTCGATTAGCGCCGCAACGATCTGGCGCGTGGCGACGTCGATCACTTCGCCGGTCGAGGGGTAAGCGTGTTTGCCGTCGAGACTGAAGGTGATCCAGCCCGGCTGGTCACGCACCGCGACACTCGCGATCTGCCGGGGCGGCATCGCCGTCGCGTCAAAGATGTGCATCCGCTGGTTCACCGCATCACACACCCACACTTCTTTCTCATCCGGGGTAAGCCCGATGCCATGGCTCGGACATCCGTGCCGTTTCGGGGTGCCTTTCTGAAACCCCTGCACTTCCACTCGGTGCAGCATCTTCCCAGTCGTGATGTCGCCGATCTCAAACCCGAGCAGGTTGTTCACGTTCACAAACGCCAATGTCTGCCGGCCGTTGACGGTAAACGGCCGGATCGGCGCACTGAAGGGACCGACCTCCTTCGGGATGGTGTGCGTGGAGGTGTCGGCCACGCGCAGCAGCGGTGACCGCAGGCCGGCGAGGTAGGCGTGCTTCCCGTCGAGGCCATAGACCGTGTTGTGCGCGCCGGCCTTGAGTTCCAGCTTTTTGATGACGTCGCCGGTGAGGGCGTCGAGCACGTGCCAATGGTCCTGCTCGAGCGAAGGCAGGTACATCACCTTCCCGTCGGGCGACAGCGCCATGCGGTCGCAGCCGCCCACGTAGGATTTTTCCCAGAGGATCCTGTCGGTGAGCAGATCGAAGCACGTGACAAACTGCAGCGTGCTCACGTAGAGGCGGCGCGTCGCGGCGCTCGCGACAACTCCCTTCACGTTGAGCGGCGTGCCCTCGGCATTGCGACCCGCGGCGGGGATGCGCCGCACGAACGTGTGCCCACGATCGAGGTCGAAGACGAGGACGCCGTGGCCACCGTATTCGAGGTAGTTGCGGATGCCCGGGACGGCGACGTACAGGAAACGGCCGTCGGCCGGTTTCCGGGAATCGGCGGCGAACGCGGCGGTGGCAAGGGCGAGGAGCGTGAACAGGAATCGGGATTTCATGGAGAGGCAGGGTACACTTGGAGCTCTTGGCCTTCGGATGATGGGGCCGGACCTTGGTCTGCACCGCCAAGGAGCGTCGGAGATCCGTCCAGCGATTCCAGACGTGCACCAAGGTGCCGCGTTGGGAAATTTGGGGTTAGACCGGGTACTCCCACCCCTTGCGGTAGTCGCGGCGGAGGAGCTGGTTCGCGGCCGCATCGCCGATAATCGTCTCCCTCGCCCCATCCCACTCGATGCTTCGGCCAAGTTTGTAGCTGAGCATGCCGAGCAGGGAGCAATTGGTCGAGCGGTGGCCTTCCTCGATGTCGGAGATCGGTCGCCGGCCCGTCTTGATCGCCTCCAGAAAATCCGCCCAAAGTTCGCGGATGTTCTGACCGTCGGGATCGTTGAGCTTCGCTGCTTCGTGCTGCGGCGGACCGCCGTCGCCCGGGTAAAACGTCCAGCCACCCCGGAAACCGAGATGAAACGTGCCCTTCGTGCCGTAGAAATTCGTCCCGGCCACATCACCTTTCTCGGAATCGTTCCCGCCAAAGAGCCGTGACTCCCACGTCATCGTAAACCGCTCAAACGTGTAGTGCACCACCTGGTGATCGGGCGCATCGCTGGTTTGTTCCTGCGGCGTCAGCACCGGCTTCCCCTTGACCGGTCGCCCGCCGGTCGAGTGCACCCGCCGCGGCCATTTTTCGCCCGTGATCCACAACACCTGATCGAACCAATGCACGCCGATGTCGCCCAGCGAGCCATTGGCATAATCCAGATACTGCCGGTGGCCGCGCGGATGAATGCCCCGCGTCCCCGCCCCCTGATCCGGCTGGCGCGGATCGCCTCCGTTGAACGGCCGCAGCGGCGCCGGACCACACCACAGGTCCCAATCGAGCTCCGGCGGCACGGGTTGCGTGGGCAGCGGCACCTCCGGTCCACTCCCCCCGGAGTTGAGATGACAACGGATCATGCCGATCGTCCCGACCTTGCCACTCCGGATGAACTCGCGGGCGTGAATCATGTGCGGCGAGGTGCGGCGATGCGTGCCAACCTGGACCACGCGACCGTGGGTGCGCGCCGCCTTTACCATCGCCTGGCTCTCGCCGATGGTGTGCGCCGTCGGCTTGTCCACGTAAACATGCGCGCCCGACTTCACCGCGGCAATCGCCGGCAGCGCGTGCCAGTGGTCCGGCGTGGCCACAATCACGATCTCCGGTTTCTCCCGGGCGAGGAGTTCGCGGTAGTCGCGGTACTTCCGCGGTTGGTCGCCCGTGAGCTTCGTGACCTTGTCCACGGCCGGGTCGAGCTGGCGTCGGTCGACATCGCAGAGCCCGACCACCTCGCACTGTCCGCTGGCCATGGCCTCGCCGATGATGTTGCCGCCCCACCAACCGGCGCCGACGAGCGCCGTGCGATACTTGCGCCCGGCCTTGTCAGCTCCGCGGACATTGCAACCAAACGTCGAGAGTGCGCCCGCCGCGAGCGAACCGTGGAGAAACGTGCGGCGATTCATCGCCTAGGCCGCGTGCGGCTCATTTTTCAACGCCCGCCCGCCGAGCATCTCGCGCAGCGCGCTCCACGCCTTCCGCAGACCCGCCGGCTGCACGCCGCCGCCCATCAGATACGCCCGCGCCACCACCCCTTCGTGCCCGCGATAACGCGGCGGCAGCGAGAACAACGTCCGTCCGTTGTCCGTCACGATGTCCGAAAAAAACAAGCCTTCTCCGACGGCGAGCGTTTTCGGTTCGGCCACAATCGGCGCCATCCTCGGCGCCAGGACGAGCCACGGGCGGTAAACAAACTCGAGCCCGCCCTGCGTGCGCTGCACCAGCCGGCCGTAAGTTCGCAGCGGCACACCGGGGCAATTCGCACCGGCAAACATCAGGTTGTCATTTTCCGGCGGCGAAAAGCGATGGCGGCGGCGCGTGATGAAGTCCCAGGAAAACACCGTGCCAAACACCGTCAGGCGGAAGGCCCAGCCCGCCACAAAGTAGGCGATCACGACCACCACGAGCGAGAGCACCGCCCCGATCCACGGGTCGAGCGTGGCCGCCACGGTCACCAGGCCCAGCAGCGCCGTGCGCGCGGTCTTCAGCCCCGCGTCGATCGCGCCCCACGGGCTGAGCAAAATCAACACGTTGATGGCATGCGAGGCGAGCCAGACCACGCCAAACACGGCGAGGCCAAACGGCACCGTCAGCAGATTGAGCAGCCACGTAAGATCGACCGCCGCGAGGTGAATCGCCGCCACGCCGCTCTGCGCCAGCACCGGGCCGTCCGCCGCCGCAACCGCGCCGCTTTCGAACATCATCTTCGTCATCGTGCTGACCGCAAACGGCACCACCGCGCCCGCCGCGATCAATCCGCTGAACTTGTTTTCCACCGTCTCCAACACATCCAGCGGCTTCTTCCAACCGGGAGGCACCATCGCGCCCAACCCGTCCTTCGCCGCGCAGAGGCCGACGAGGAGCAGTGCCGGGGCCCAAAACGTCCATTGCGCGTACCACGGCAACGCGGCGCGCGCCGCATCGTCCTTCGCCGCCACCCACTGATACAGACCGTAGGCGCCGGTGCCGAGCAGCGGCGAGATCGCGATGCCCGTGACGGTCGAGAGCGCCGAAGCGATTGGCGCGGCCGGCGAGCGATTCGCCTTGGCCGGCGTTGCGGCCGTGGTCGCCGCCGCCAGCGCCAACGGCACGATGACCACCAGCAGCGTCACTAACAAGAGCGTCCATGGAGCGAGGCGTTTCATGGGCGCGGAGCATACGATCCGCCCGGGCAATGAAAAGGAATTAACCACCCCGACTTGAGCCGGACCGCTGGCGGAATTCCAAAGTAAAACCTTGCCCGAACTCTTGCCCCATCCAGTTTGCGTTTCCCGGGCGTGCCTTCCACTCCTCCACTTCCATGACGCTACACTCTGTGCGCCGACCTCGCCCCGACTCCTTCGCCTGATGTCAGCCGCCTCCCCAGCGTCGACCCGCACCTGGTCCGAGCGACTGCTCGTTCCCGGCCTCCTCGCCCTCGCCCTGCTCCCTGTCGGGTATATGGTCGTGCGCACGGCATTGACGTTTCGCAACGCCGCCTACTGGGACGAAATCGACACCGTCCTCGACTTTCTCCTGAAACTTAAGGCCTCCCCGACGGGGCGCGACATCTTCGCCCAGCTCTTCGCGCTCAACAACGAGCACCGCATGGTGACAAGCCGGCTGCTGGTCGCCGCCAGCTACTGGATGACCGGCACCGTGAACTTCACCGTCATCGGTATCATCGGAAACCTGTTCCTCTTTGGGGTCTGCGGCGTGTTGATCGCCACCGCCGGCACCGCGGTGCGGCGGCTGCAGTTGGCCGTGGTGCTGCCTTTCCTGCTGTTCCAGCTCCAGCATTTTGAGAACTTCTTCTGGTCGGGTTCTTCCATCGATCATTTTCAAGTGGTCACCCTGGCGACCATCACGTTCGCCGCGCTCAATCGAGGCAGCGCCGGCGGCGTGGCGCTCGCGGGCACGGCCGCGGGGTTGGCCACGTTCACCCTCGCCCAGGGTCTCCTCGTGTGGCCGGTCGGTGCGCTCGTCCTGCTTCACGCCCGCCGCTGGAACCACCTCAAGGCGTGGGGCGCGCTGGCCGTGGTGGCGATCGGCTGCTTCTTCACCGGCTACGCCATGAACACCGGTCACGCCATCGGCGATTTTTCGCTCGCCGGACTCGGCCGCGTGGGCCGCTACTGGCTGGCCCTGCTCGGAGCCCCGGTCGCGCTCGGCCATGCGATCCTCGCGCCCTGGCTCGGGGCGGCACTCGTCGTCTGGTTCGGCACCCAGCTCCGCTCCGAGATTTTGACCCGCGAGCGGATCGCCCTGCCGCTGGCCGCCTGGGCCGCCGGCGCCCTGCTGCTGGTGGCCCTCGGCCGGGTCGACGTCGTCAGCGGGCATGTGCACTCCCGCTATTACGTGCTCAGTTGCCTCGTGTGGGCACTCGTCATCTACGTCCAGCTCAACGCCGCGCCCGACCCGGCCCGGCCCCGCCGCGCCCTCCTGCGCACCGTGCCGCTGCTCGTGGGGTTCAACATCGCGGCCAACGTCCTGGCCGCCTCCGACGCGCGGAGCTGGATTATCTGCCGCGACAGCGCCCTCGAAAATTTCCTGCGCCTCGGCCGCGACGGCGGGGGACCGTTTTATCTGCATCCGGTTCCCGAATACACCAACACGACCGTTCGCGCGGTCGAAGCGGCCGGCATCTATCGCCTGCCCCAACTGTGCCACGAAGTGCGCCCGCGCGATCCCCGCGAGGTCGGCGACCTCCTCTATTTCGTCGACCGCATCCCGGTCACCGGCACCCTCGTGGCCATCGAAGGTTGGGCGGCCATCCGGGGTCTCGAATCCAAGCCGGGGCAGGTCCACGTGGTCCTGCAGTCGGAGAAGTCGCGGCACATTTTCACGACGCTGCCGATGGAGCGGTTGGATGTGAGTTCGGCCCATCCTGCCGAAAAGTGGCGGCAGTCCGGCTTCCGCTTCCAGCTCCAGCGCTGGCTGCTGCCCGCGGAAAATTTCCAGATCGGAATCCTGATCCAATCCGGGCGTGGCGCGGAGTTCAGCCTGACGGCCCACCGCCTCGATCTCACCGGCCAGGGCCAGGGCATCCTTGCCACCGGCAAGTGAGCCGGTGGAGCATGCGCCCGTGCTGACCAAGGCCGAGCTCCAACGCCTGCGCTCACTGCGCGAGAAAAAAAACCGCGAGGCGGCCTGCCTGTTCGTCGTCGAGGGCGAGAAGGTCGTCGCCGAACTGCTCGCCGCCGGATTCCCCTTCGTGGAACTCTACGCGACCGAGGCGTGGCCGGGGATCGCTGGAGGCGGGACGCCCTCGTCCCGCTCGCCTCAGAACGGGGTGAGGGCACCCCGCCCCCACCCCGAGGTCATCCGCCTCACCGAGGCCGACATGGCCCGCGCGAGCCACTTCCCCACGCCATCGAGCGTGCTCGCCGTGGGCAGAATTGAACGCACGCCGCTGGCACCCGGCGAGCTCGACCGCGGCCTCACCCTCGCGCTCGACGGTGTGCAGGACCCCGGCAACGTCGGCACGCTCCTGCGCATCGCCGACTGGTTCGCCTTCGATCGCGTGGTGCTCTCGCCCGACTGCGCCGATTTGTTCAGCCAGAAAGTGATCAACGCGAGCATGGGTTCGTTTGCGCGGGTGCGCACCTTCACCGCGGATCTCGCCGCCGCCCTCGCCGGCCTCGCCGGCTCCGCGCCCGCGATGCCCATCCTCGGCTGCGAACTCGCCGGGGACGATGTCCACACGCTGCCGGCCATGCGCGACGCGGTGGTCGTGATCGGCAGCGAGGGTCGTGGCGTATCCGCTTCCGTCCGACACCGGGTGACCCGGGGCGTGACCATCCCCCGCCACGGCGCCGCCGAGTCGCTCAACGCCGCCGTCGCCGCCGGCATCATCTGCGATCAGTTGCGCCGTGGGCGGTAGGGTCCGTTGGGATTTCCCGGCCGGACTCGCGCCGGTCCGCACACAAAAAGAGCCCGCCGGTGAAGGCGGGCTCTCGCAAGAAACGAATCTGGCGGTTGATTACTTCCCGTTCTGATTCTTCGGCACGGTGACCGCGACCGTCTTCGTGCTCGCGTTGCCCGCAGCGTCCTTCGCTTCGACGGTGATCGTGTAGATGCGACCGTTGCCACCGCCGCCGCGTTCGGCGCGGAGGTTCACCGTGAGATTGCCGGTGATTTGGATATCGTTCGCCGTATCACCGTCGCCGAGGCCGTTGTCGGGCTCGTTGCTCGTGACGGAGACGATCTTGAGCGAGGCGACGCCCACGAGATCGCTGGCGGCGGCGCTGACGGTGACGGCCACCATCTTGTGGTTCGGCGGCCAGAGCGTCGGCGCGTTGGTGCTCAAGCTCGTGATCGCCGGCGCGGCCGTGTCCTGCACCTTGATGCTGAACGAACTGGTGGAGTTGTTGTTGTAGGCGTCCTTCGCGGTGACGGTAACGGTGGTCGCGCCGATCGCGAACGTGCTGCCGGAGGCGGCGCTATACGTGAGCGTGACGGGGCCAACGGCATCGGTCGCCGTGGCGGCACCAAAGGTCGCGACGGCACCGGCGGCGCTCGTAGCCTCAATCACCTGGTTGGCTGGCACGCTCGTGATCGTGGGAGCGGTGGTGTCGCGCACAGTGATGGTGAACGAGCCGGTGTCGGTGTTGCCCGCAGCGTCGCTGGCGGCGAGCCCGACCGGCGTGGTGCCGATCGCGAAGGTGCTGCCGGAGGCCGGACTGGCGACCACGGCCACGGGGCCATCCACGTTATCCGTCGCGGTGGCGGTGAAGTTCACGACGGCGCCGGCGGCGCTGGTCGCTTCGCGGATGAGGTTGCCCGGGCCGGTGATGACCGGCGCCGTGGAGTCGGACGGCGGCACATAGTTGAACGCCACCGCGTTGGTGAGTGTTCCGTTACTGAACCCTGTGCCGGTGCGCGAAGCCTGCCAGAAAGTAGCCGTGTAGGTCTGCCCGGCGGTCAACGCCATGGTGCTCGCGGTGGTGATTGCACCGTATCGATTAAAGCTGGGGGGCGCGGCCTGCAGAACCGCACGCTGGTTTCCTTCCTGGGCGGTATGGTTGGAATCCCAAGCGAGCCCGGCTCCGTTGATGATACCGCTGGTGCTGTAGTAAACCCAGTCGCCGGCCGTGACCGAACCCGTCGAGTAATTGGGCGCGGCAAAATAGGTGAAGCCGCCGCTCGCAATCACGGGACTCTCGAAGCCCGAGCGAAACAGCTCGGTCGCGCCGGAGGTCACCCGCACATCATCGAGATAGATCGCGGGAGCGCTGTTGGCATAGGCGGTGTTGTCGGGCGGAATAAAGAACTTGAGGGTGTAGTTGCCGGTGATGGTGGGCGTAAACGTGGTGCTGTATTGTTTCCACGCTTCGCCATTGGTGGTCGTGCGAGTGCCGTTCACCAACGGCGTGATGGCCGACGGCGTGGTGTTCAACAGCACGCCGTATTTGTTGTCATTAAAACCGACGGTCGCGATGTCGGGCTTGCCGTCGCTGTTGAAATCGCCCACCGCCAAATCCAATGCGCGCCGAGTGGCGTTGTGGAGATTTGGGGCGCCGAACGTCCCGTCCCCATTCCCGAGAAGCACCGCGACATTATTGGTACCAGAACCGTTGTAGAAGTCGCTCGTTACCACATCCTTTTTTCCGTCACCGTTCATGTCGGTGAGGGCCAGCGTGGCTGGGTAGTCGAGGCCCGTGGAATACAGGGTGGGGCCGGTGAAGGTTCCGTTGCCGTTATTCAGGTAGACCATCAGCTTGCTGCTGCTGGGAGCGGGAATATACTGGCCGAACTGGTCCAACACGAACTGGCCGGTAACCGCGTTGAAAACGTAACTGTGGCTGTCAACCTCGAGGAAGTCCGGCTTGCCATCGTTGTTCACATCAGCAACGACGGGCCACTGCCCGAGTGAAGAAATGATGGTGGGCGTCGTCGCCTGAAATGTGCCGTCGCCGTTGCCCCAGAAGATATTGGTCGCCCAGTTCTGATTACTGGACACGAGGTAATCGGCCTTGCCGTCGGCGTTCATATCCGCAATCACGCCTGGCCCGACGGAGGGCCCGCCAGCACCCGGCTTGAGGTTAAAATATTGTCCCCCGGTAAAAGTGCCATTGCCGTTGTTCATCCACACCCGAAGACCGCCGTTCGCGTTGCCCACGATGAAGTCTGGATTACCGTCACCATTTAGATCACCGACCGTGAGGCTGCGAAGACCACTGGTGCCAAAGCCCGGGTTGGTATAATTCGTGACGCTGAATTGGGGCACACCGGCAACATTGCCGGTATTAATCAACACGGCTGCCGCGAGATTACCCTGGTTGCTCGCGGTGATGGCGTCGAGCCTGCCGTCCCCGTTCAAATCGGCGACCTTGACCGAATACTGATTGCCGGCCCCTGGAGTGATGAGAGCGTGCAGGGTGAACGTGCCGTTGCCGTTGCCGAGCATCAGCCGGAGGTTCTCCGAGCCCATGATGACGAGGGCGTCCAACTTGCCATCTCCGTTGAAGTCCCCGACCCCCGCCAACTGGGGGTGCTCGTAGTTTGGGTTACCGGTATCGGTCGTGACGAGCGCGTTGAAGGTGGGTGCTTGGGCGAACGAAGGCGTGGTCACCGCAACTGTGGCCAGTGCGGAAACAGCCAGCAGGGCGCGCGCATGGGTAACCAAGCGCAGGCTGAGCCGACGGGACTGGGGATGTGTGTTAGCATTAATACAGAGAGGGAACGGGGGGTCGGAGCGAAACGCGGGCCGGTGACGTGCAGCGATGGGCAAGCGCGGGGCTAATGGGCATCAAAAAGCATCCTAATGGCGATTGCACAAGCTCCCGGTGACGAGCGAGCGGAAATTTGTGACGAACAGCCGGCGGCAAACGCGGCACCGGCGGCAAGGGAGGAGGCCCGGACCCGTCGAAAGCAGACGCGCGCAATTCAGGTCAGCGTCGCGGAGCCCCAACTGAACAAGATATTTTGGCCCCACCCCAGTCGGTCGGGTCCGGGATATTTTTCTGTCCCGTTTTTTTTGTCTCAATTCCGAGGTACGACAGGAAGATTCTGGACAGAAAAATTTCCGGTCCCGATGTTGGAGAATCTTTTTGACCCTATTTTTCTGACAAACTCAGCCTGGGCTCAAGGCACCGGAGTGGAACCGCAGATTTCGCAGAGAGTGCGGATAAAGGCAGGAGAAGAAAAAAGGCGGCAGGCGGATTGGGGACTTCACGGTTTGGCATCTGCGTTCATCTGCGAAATCTGCGGTCAAATTTCTGGGCGGGTCAGGTGGCAGCAGCGCCGCCGCGCTCGACCTCTGTGGTCTGTACTTTGCGCCTCGGAGACGAACACCTTGTTTAGATCACACGGTTCACGAAGAAACACGAATTTCAGAGCCAGGCGCGAACCGCAACGCACGCTGATTCTGGGTCAACCATCCAGTGGCTGGTTCCCGGGCGGCGTCGCGCACCCGTTTTCATTCGTGTCGATTCGGGTCCATTCGTGGTTTCCTGCTGCATCGTTGGCTGGGGCAAAGGCTCACAGCTCCCGACCAAGAGCGGCGAGGTGCGCCCGCACCTCGGGCAGGTAACGGAAGCTGGCCTGCACCGGCTCGGCCAGGCCGTCGAAATGGAGCGCCGTCGTCCGCTCGGTCTGGCGATCGGCGCCGCGATAACGAGCGAGATTGACGATGGTCGTACGGTGCACGCGCACGAATTGCGCCGCCGGCAACGCATCCTCCCACGCCTTCAACGTGCGGCGGACGAGCACGTGCGAACCGTTGCCGAGGCGCACCGTGGAGTAGTTTTCGTCCGACTCGATATCCACGATGTCGGCCAGCGCGACAAACCGCGTGGTACCGTTGCCGATCTTCAGGTGCACGAGGTCGGTGGGGATGAGGCTGGGAGTCGCGGGTGCGGGGTCGACGGCGTTGGTCGCGGCCCGGCGGAGCGCCGCCTCCAACCGGGCCGCCGCGATCGGTTTCACAAGATAATCGAGCGCGTTTACCTCGAACGCGCGCACGGCGTAATGCGAATGCGCCGTCACAAAAATAATCCGCGCCTCCGGGCGCACGTGCGGCAGCAGATCGAAGCCGGTGCAGCCGCGCAGTTCCACGTCAAGGAACACCAGATCGTAGTCCGCCGTGCGCAGCATTTCCTCCGCGGCTTTGGCGCGACCGGACTCGCCGGCAATGGCGACCTCGGGATGCGCAGCGAGGAGGCGGCGCAGGTCGTCGCGGGCGGCGGGTTCGTCGTCGATGAGCAGCGCCTTTGGCATTTCGGAGGAGAGGGGACTGGGGATAGAGGACAGGTGACCGGGGGCTGAAGGCAATTAGCGTTTCTGCGCCGACTCCGGTTTCCTGACTCCGGTCTCCTGCTGTAATCGCAGCCGCACCCACACCCAGCCGTCGCGCGCTTCGGTTGTGAACTCATGCGCGTCGCGATACTTGCGGCGGAGGCGCTGGCGGAGGTTTTCCATGCCGATGCCCGTCGAGCCCTGGCGGTGCGGGCTGTCGCCCTCCACCCACTCGCCCGTGTTGGCGACTTCAATCGCGAGGCCGTCCTCCGTGCGCGCGATGCTCACGCTCACGTGCAGCGTGCCCGGCGAGGTGCGCCCGCCATATTTGATCGCGTTCTCCACGAGCGGTTGCAGCAGGAACGGCGGCAGCGGCAACACCCGCGCCGCGGGATCGATCTTGAATTCGACCTGCAATTCGTCCCGCCAGCGCGCCCGCTCGGTGTCGAGGTAGCTCTCGATCAGGCGCACTTCGTGGTCGACGGTGGCACCGGTTTCGTCGCTGCGCGTGAGCGCGAGGCGGCAGAAATCGGCGAGGCGATCGATGGTCTTGCCCGCCGCCTCGGGCGAGGAAAAAACGAGGCTGCGCAACGTGGTGAACGCGTTGAGGAGGAAGTGTGGGTGAGCTGGTAGCGGAGCAGTTCGAGGCGCGCTTTTTGCTCGGAGAGTTGCGCGGCGAGCTTCTCGTCGAGCTCGAGGCGCATCAGGCGCGCAAGCTCGACGTTCTGCGTGGCGAGCTGCGCGTTGCTCTGCGCGAGCTCGTGCGTGCGGTCGGTGACGACTTTTTCGAGCTGTTCGGCCCGGCGGTGCAGCGCGTGTGTGCGCAACCGCACGATGCCCGCCACGCCGAACAGGCCGAACACGCCGTAGCCCGCCCAGGCCCAGCGCGTGGCCCACCACGCGGGCGCAATCGCAAATGCCAGCGTCGTCTCCCCGCCGATGCGCCCCGCGTCGTCGCGTGCCTGCACGCGAAAGGTGAACGCGCGCCACGGCAGGCTCGTGAAATCGCGCTCGGCCTGCCGCGACCACGCGCTCCAGTCGCGATCGAGGCCGTCGAGCCGCGTGCGATATTCGATCTGGGTCACCCCCGCGTGATCCGGAGCGAACGCGGGCGCGGCGAATTGAATGCTCAGCGCGTCCTGGTCCGGGGCGAGGCGCAGCGGCTCGGTGGGCCCGCGGACGGAGGCCGGCGCGCTCCACCCACCGAACAACAACTCACCCGCCGCCGTTTCGATTCGCCGGATCGCCGCCGCGGGCGCCGTCGTCGTCCGCGTCGGCTGCCACGTGAGATCGCGCGACACCAGCGCCCCGTGGCCGCCGATCCACAGGGTCTCGGTCGCCGCTTCGTGGTAGAGCGTCGTGGGCTGCAGGTGCCGGAGCGGTTCGCCGGGCAGCAGCTCCACGCGCCAGCGCGCTTCGCCGTCCGCCACGAGCCGCGCAATCCCGCGCGAGGGCGGGCCGGCTTGCAGCCAGATCGTGCCGCCGCTGACCCGGACGCTGGCGAGCGGGCGCGCATTTGGCTCCGGGCCCATGAGTGCTTCGAGCCCGACAAGTCGCGTCTCCGATCCGAAACGATTCGCGGCTTCGTCGAAGCGCACGAGTTTGCCGCCGGCGAGCGCGACGACGCGACCGCCGAGCAAAAATATCGCTGACGGCGGCGCGGGCACGCCCTCCGCCGCGCCGAACCGCCGGACTGGCGCGTCCGCGCGGAGCCCGGCGCGAAAATCGACGCGCTGCGCCCCGCCCCCGTGCGCGGCCCAGACGACCCCCGCCGGCGATTCGAGCAGGACATTCGCCCGTCCGCGCAGCGCGGCCAGCGGCCCCTGCGTGATCCACTTCCCGCTCTCAAAGTGCGCCCAGCGCACGCCTTCATTGGCGCCATGCGCGAACCAGCCTGGCTGGCCGGCCAGCGGCACCAGTCCGAAGTAGTTGCGGTTTTCGAGTTCATTCGCCCGGCGGTCGTGGTCCAGGCGAAAGCCGCGAAAACGCGTCGATAGGATGAACAGCCATTCATCGTGTGCGACGACCTCGCGCACGGCCGTGGCGACTTCCGGCAGCGGTTGATACCGGCCGTCTTTCCCGCGCTGGTAGACGCCCTCCGTGCCGGCAACGAACAGATGGTCGCCGTGGCGCGCCAGTGAGTGCACCGTGCCTTCGAGTCCCTGCGCCGGCCCATGCAGCGCGTAGGGCGAGTCGAGCTGCACGCGCGCGACTCCATTGCGAAACGCAGCCCACACGCCCCCCTGCCGATCCTCCATGACGTCCATCACCTGATTCGCCGGCAGACCCTGCGCGCGACCGATCGTTTGCAGGACGCGCCCCGCGCGATCGCACACGACCAGCCCGCTGCGCAGGCTGGCGAACACGCTCCTGCCATCCGTAAGAAACGTGGCAGACTGCGCGCCCTCGCCCGCGGGGAGGCGGCCGGTCGTGAGATTTTTTTGTCCGTCCCACCGATCGGTGCCGCCGGAGGTCAGCAGTTGCCAGGCGCCGTCCGGCTCGGCGCGCGCGGCCCACACCGTGCCGGTGAGGCTCGGCACCCGCTCGAGCCGACCGGCCCGAAGCCGAAGGACCACACTGCCACCCAGGAGCACAAATGGCTCGCCGCCGATCTCCCAGAGGCGGAGGGCCACGACCGGGTGCTCCGCCACGGTCCACGTGCGTGCGGGCGCGTCGTCGAGACCGAAGAACATCAAGTTATTCTGATCGAAAAAATACACGCCTTCCTCCGTGACGACGCAACCCGACAGGATGGCATGCCGCTGAAACTCCTTCGGCAGGCGATCGAGCATCGATCGCACCCGCAACTGGCCGCGCGCGTCCGGCTCGAGGCGAAAGATTAGCGCATTGGTGGCGCCCCAAATGCGCCCGCGTCGATCAACGCCCAGCGCGATCACCGCACCGCCGTCAGGGGCGGGGATCAGCCGCCAGCGCGCGCCGTCGAACTCGAGCACACCGCCGCCGTTGCCGACATAGATCAGGCCGGTGCCGGGATGCTGCACCACGCGGTTGTTCTCGGGCTGCGCTCCATAGTCGTCCGGGCGCCACACGGTGAGGAACGGTGTGCCCGTCAGCCGCGGCGAGGCCACGACAGCGGCATTTTGGGGTTTGGAATCTTGTGCCGGGCGCGGCTTCGGCTCCGCCGCGAATAGGATCGCAGGCACCGTCCACAGAAACGCATATCGAAAAACAGAGGTCATTGCTGGCCGGCGAGGATTGCGGAGGACGAAAAACATTTGCGCCGCACCGGCGAGCGTAGAATGCGATTCATGCCGGGGACGACGTCCCCACGCTGCCGGCCATGCGCGACGCGATGGTCGTGATCGGCAGAGGGTGGCTTCGCGCCGCCGATGCTCCGGACGACGAAAAACCTGTCCCCAAGGGCCAGATCAAAGACACCGGCACCCGCGTCGCCGTCCCCGCCATCGCCGCGGCGTCCGATGAAGCCGCGCAGGCCAGTTCGGACTTGAGGTGGTCATCGCGTCGGTGAAAAAGAGCGGAGCCGGGGGGGGGGGGCGGGGGCAGTGGCACCGTGGTGTTCGTCAGCACGCTGTATTCGCGGTCGTTACGGACCATGAAGCCGACGTCGGCTCTGCCGTCGCCGTTGAAATCATCCACGAAGCCGTTGGTGGGGAAAGCGGCGGTCGCGATGACAATCGGTGCGCCGAATCCGCCGGTGCCGTTGCCCAGTAGAACGGCAATGGAGTGGGCATTGGTGTTGGTGAGAACCGCATCGCACGCTGATTCTGGGTCGCCAGCCAGTGACTGGTTCCAGGGCGCCGGCGCGCACCCGTTTTCATTCGTGTCGATTCGTTTCCATTCGTGGTTGAACTGAATTGTTTGGCGCCGGTGGCCGTGCTTGGACTGGGTGTTCCCCGGCTCCTCCCACCCTCAGCGACGCGCGATCAATCGCTCCCGGTTGCCGTGCGCGATTTTTGCCTTTTCGGCTTCGGTTAGCGGTGCCTCCGTGATGAATCGACGCGCTCCACCGGGTGGCAACGGGACGAAAGGGTCATCCGCGGAAAACATGATCCGGTCGACGCCCATCAACTCGATCGCCTGGTGCAGGCATCCGCCCGTGCACATGCCACTGGGCGTCACGTAAAAGTTGCGCCGAAAATTTTCCTGCCAATAGAATCTTCCTGCCGTCAACCTGGCGATGCATGGTCGCGAAATCAAAGGCCCCGTTTATGAACTTTCCCCGTGGTGCAGTGTTATTTCTCGGCTGGATGCTGGCCCTGCGCGTCAACGCCGGCGAGCCACCTCCGCGGCCCGAAACTCACACCTACAAAACGGTCGGCCCGCTGGCGATCAAAGCGGACGTTTACCGGCCCGGCCCCGGGCCGGCGCCACGTCCGGTGGTGGTGTATATGCATGGCGGATCCCTCATCAACGGCGGTCGGGCCAAGTTGGAGAAACCGCCGCGCCTGCTGGACCAATATGTGGCGGCAGGGTTCATCGTGGTCTCCATCGACTACCGCCTCGCGCCCGAAACCAAGTTGCCGCAACTCGTCGGGGACATCGAGGACGCCTTCCGATGGGTGCGCGAGAAAGGCCCCCGACTTTTCGGGGCGGACCCGCAACGCATCGCGGCCGCCGGCGCCTCCGCCGGGGGATACCTGGCGTTGGTCGCGGGGGTTCGCGTCCGGCCGCGCCCTTTCGCGATCGTGGCGGAGAGCAGCTACGGAGATCTCGTCGGACCCTGGCAGCAGCAGGCCAGCACCAGCCCAAAACATCAGCGGGTCCCACTCAGCGAAGCCGAGGCGTGGCAATTGGTTTCAGGGCCGCCCATTGCCAACGCCGCCGACCGCGCGGGCGACGGCGGGGCTTTCAACGCTTTTCTGCGCACGCACGGCCAGTGGCCCAAGGCGATCTCCGGCTGGGATCCCAAGACGGAAATCGAAAAATACGTTCCCTATATGCCGGTGAGGAATGTGAGCCGGGACTATCCGCCGACGATGCTGATCCACGGCCAGAACGACTCGGATGTTCCGGTCGAGCTGCCGGAGATGATGGCGGCGGAATTCAAGCGGCACGGGGTGGAACACCAATTGATCGTCATCCCCGGCGGCGAGCACGGCTATGCGGGCGCCGAGCGCGCGTTGATCGAAGCCGCCCAGCAAAAGGCCATCGCGTTTCTGCGGGCGCATCTCGCGCGGTAGCCGGCATTTTTTCCGAGCGTAGTCTCGGAAAAAGCCGCCCAGCCATATCTGAAGAGGCTGTTTTCCTGCGGGTATTTTCAAGCCACGGATTTTTTTGCACCGCAGAGACTCGGATTTCGGAAACGCAGAGAAAACCAATGCCTTGCTCTGCGCGCTGAAGATTGAGCCTCGGCGGTGGGACAAAGATTGGGGTGTTGCATCGCAGGCGGGTCCATTCCCCGTGGCTTGCCACGTTTCCTCCTGCGATTCCAGGAGCCCGTCCGCGCAGCGGTCGCCGGGCCATGATGCCCGAGGCTTGCCTCCGGTGGCCACGCGAAGGGCGAGTGTTCACTTCGGTTGCGGCTTCACCGCGCGGGGAAATCCACGGTCGATTTCCTGGAGCATTTCCCGTTGGAAGATCGGGCGAACGTGATCGCGATGCAGGACCTCCCACAGATTCAGAAAGGCCACAGATGCTGAGTCAGAAAGCAGACCATCGGCGGTCTTCCTAACTCCGCGGGAGGTCCAGCCCGGAAATTCCCTGGCGCGACTGCCCTGCCCTGCGATTATTCAAACCTTCCCGCCAGCCACGGCCTGCGATCGAAATCGCGGTCGAGCGGCGGGCCGCCCTTGGAGAGCATGACCCAGCGGTCCGGCGGCGCAGCGAGATTATCGGTGAACCTTGGTCCATTCGGAAACTGAAACGGGTGCTGAAGTGCCGGCGCCTCGGCATTGTCGCGCAGGATCGCGCGGAGCACTTCGTCCGGCGTGAGATCCCGCAACACCGCGAGCAAGCCGTTGCGCAGAAAACTCGTCGTTCGACGCGATGTCATCCGCGAGTTCACCGGGCGAATTCCTTCATCCACGCCGTCTGCGGCCACCCTTCGCGCACGTACGGTTGCGGCGCGCCCGGCGTGGACCGGCCACGCTCGATGTCCGCGCGCATCAGTTTTCCGAGGCGCTGCACGATCTCCGGATGGCGCCCGGCGAGGTTGGTCGTTTCCTTCGCGTCGGCGGCGAGATCGTAGAGCTGGTACGGCGGCAGGCCGGTGAAGTCGTCCGCTTTCGGCTGGGTCCACGGCGAGGGGTTGCGCGTCGGCGGGCTCCATCCGCCGGAGCCGGGTGCCAGGATCAGTTTCCATTTCCCCTGCCGAATCGAGAACTCACCGTCGGCGGAATGATGCACCAACGCCTCGCGGCGCGTCGCGGGCGCCGGCTGGCCGCGCAACGAGGCGAGGAAACTCGAACTGTCCTCGGCCGCGTTCTCCGGCAGCTTCGCGCCCAGCACCTCGGCGCAGGTCGCATAGACATCGAGGTGGCCGATCACGTCGGCGCAACGCGAGCCCGCCGGCGTCACGCCCGGCCAGCGGGCGATGAAGGGTATGCGATGCCCGCCCTCGAACGAATCGGATTTGGAGCCGCGAAATCCACCGGTTGAATCGTGCCCGAAATCGCGATGGCGCGGGATGTCACCGGCCGGCGCGTAGCCGTTGTCGCTGGTGAAGATGACGAGCGTGTTCTGCGCGAGCCCGTGTTTTTCAAGCGCGGCGAGGATGGCGCCGACGTCGGCATCGACCTGTCGCACAAAATCGCCGTAGGGCGTGCGGGTCGTGCCCGCGAACTCCTTCGTCGCGAGCGTGGGGGTGTGCGGCGCGGCGAACGCGAGATAGAGGAAGAAGGGTTTGCCGTCGCCCGCCGCGGCGCGTTCGGCGAGGTAGGCCGTCGTCTTCGCGGTGAAACGCGGCTGCACGTCTTCCATTCGAAAATCTCCGCCGATGGGTCCGGCCCGCCAGAGCCTGGGCGCAGCGCTGTCGCCCACCCGGCCGGCCGGTGGCGCGGTGACCCGATCGTCCTGGAGCCACACGTACGGCGGCATGTCGAGCGAGGCGCTGATGCCGAAGAACCGATCGAAACCGTGCGCTGTCGGCCCGCCGCCGAACGGTTTCGCGTAGTCGACGTCCTCGGGGTTCGGCCCGCTTTTCGCCCAATCGACGCCCAGATGCCACTTGCCGAACATCGCGGTCGCGTAGCCCTGCGCACGCAGGAAACCCGGCAGCGTGAGCCGGCCGGGCTCGACCAGGCTCGGACTGTAGCCCTGGAGCACGCCCTTCTTGAGTTTGCCGCGCCACGAGTAGCGGCCCGTGAGGAGCGTGTAGCGCGTCGGCGTGCACACGCCGGAAGACGAATGGGCGTCGGAGAAAACCATCCCTTCGCGCGCGAGCCGGTCGAGATGCGGCGTCTGCCAGCTGCTCTGGGGATTGAGGTACGACACGTCGCCAATGCCCATGTCGTCGGCGAGGAGGAAGAGGACGTTTGGTCCACCCGGCTTGGCCCGGCTCAAGCCGGGCAGGGCGGCGAAAATCGCCGCGAGCAGCAGGAAAGCCGATCGCGCAAAGAAGCGGCGATGAAGCCGATTTTCGTCCTGGAGGCGGGGTGCCCCCACCCCGCGCGATCGCGCGGGCGTGTCCGGTAAATTGCGGGGTGAGGGCACCCCGCCCCCATCAAGAAGGCACACAGCGTTGGTCATAGTTGGGTTCGTTTTCGGCTACTATCGATCCAGTTCGTCACCTGCTACGACGATTTTCCGATCTTTCTCTCTTCGCTTTATCTTTCTCTTTCGTCAGGTGATCGGAGCTTTACCGGAAGAGAAAGATTATGAGAAGGAGGAATGAGAAAGATGCGGCGGGGACCAGCCTACGGTTGCGGTCGCCTGATGGGTTTAAGGACTCACCGTCAGTTCCAGCTTCGAATTCGCCCCGAGCGTCACCGGGAAACCGCCCGCGAGTTTCGCGCGGGCGCTGACTTGCGCCCCGTCTCCGCCGGTGCGAATCGCGTAGGTCGCGCCCTCCTGCACGGTGAACCACTCGGGAAACTGGTTGATGCGCGGCCAGTCGGCCGGGAGCCGCAGGTGCTCCGCGTGGCGCGGCCGGTCGAAGACGAGGGTGCCGTTCCACGGTTTTTCGGTGGAGAGTACGAGCTTGAGCGCATCACCGTCGCGCACCGCACCGAGCCGGAGATCGGCGCGCCACGGCTGCGCCGTGACCCCCTGGGTTTTCCAGAGGCAGTACATGATCGTGGTGCGGGCGAAGTTCCCGTCGCCGTGCCAGCCTTCGATGATGCCGTTGGCCCGCTGGGACGACCACATGATCTTGATTTCGGAATCCATCCACGCGACCACCGACGCCACCCGGGGATCGCCCGTGAAGCGGTTGTAGAGATTGAGCGCGCTCTCGATCGCATCGGCGTAGCCGTCCTGGCTGCCATGGGGAAACGCCTGCCGGTCGGCCCGCGGCTCCCACCCGTAATCTCGGTAATTGGCATCGAGCGCCGCGAGCGGGCGCACGATCGCCTCACGGTAGACCTCGGTGCCGTCGACCATGAATACGGTGTAAAAGGCGTCGTACACATAGCCCCACGAGTCGGAGACGCCGCGATCGACCAACGCGCCGGTTTGCGGATTCACGCCGTTATAGAAAAGCCCGTCGCGATTCACCCCCACTTCCAGAATGCGGCGGAGCATCTCGTGAATGTGCGGCGCGTAGGCAGCCTGCTTCTCCGCCCATTCCGCCCCGCCCGGCAGCTGACCGGCATAGTGCAACGTCGCGTAAAACTCGCAGAGGCCGCTCACGATTTCACAGCCGTGATCGCGCAGCCGGAGCACGGCAAAATCGCGGGTCGGGTGGTTCTTGCCCTCGGGCAGCAGGTAACTGTCGGCCAGACGGATGCCCCAACGCAGATATTTTTCCTCGCGTCCGCTCATCCAATAGATGCGGGCCAGCGTCTGCAGGAAGTCGCCGCTCACCTCGACGCCGACCGCCTTGTCGGTCCCCTTGAGCGGAACCGGCCCAAACGGTGTCTCGACCGCCGCGAGCGCGAAGGAATCGTCGACGAGTTCAAACATGCGCTCGCTCCACGGGCTCGGGCCGAGCCACTCGGTGAGCGCAAGCAATCCGTCTTTCACGTACTCGGCGGAGTTGAAGAAAATTCGTTCGGCGTTGGGTGTGGGATGCCGGAGGCCGGGGATGCCCTGGAGGTTGTAGTCATCGGTTAGGCGCAGCCAGCCGGGGCGGGCGGTGAGCTTGCGCTCCGCCTCCAACATCGGCCGGAGGCGGGTGGCGAGGAGCGGGCGTTCGGTGAAATCGGCGCTGAGCACCAGGAACGGGTAGTTGTCGGCCGCGCTGTCCTTGCCGTTCCAATACGGACTGTCGGTCAGGTTGCGCGGGATGAGTCCGGTCGTGGGTTCCGCGGTGTCGAGCCACGCGTGCAGGTAGCGGTTGCAGCGGTTGAGCCCTTCCTGCACCAGCGCGCCGTGGGCGGTGGCCTGCTCAAAGGCCGCCCGGCCGGGCGCCGGCGCGGCGGCGGACACCCCGGCCGAGAGCAAAATGGTGGCGAGGCCGAGGCGGCAGGAAGGGCGCATGGGAGGGGCTGATGCGGAAATCGTGAAATCTAGAATCTTAAATCTAGAATCTTAAATCTGGGATTTCCAATCCGGGAGAGCTGCTCGGAACGATGGTTTGGAAATTCCGAGATGACAGATTCTAGATTCAAGATTTTAGATTTCCGGGAAAGCTGCCAACCAGGTAAACCCATCAAATAACTACCCGATCCTCACGGTCGCCTGAAACGGCGTCAGTCCTGTGAGATAGACGCTCTGCCCCTCCCACTTCGGCAGGGCTCCCCGCAGCTGGGTGTAGCTGTGGTCGGCGCGGCCGGGACCAAACTCGATCGCATCCTCGCCGAACACGTAACGACCCGTGCCGGTGCGGAGCAGAAACGCCCCGGGCACGCCCGTCACCGGCTCCACCCCGTGCAGCTTTCCGCCGGTGCGGAACGCGAGTTCAATCGCCACGGGCACTTCCGGCGTGCCTTGCACCGAGATGGCGAGTTCGAACTTCCCCGCGTTTTCGGTAATCGTGACGACCGACTGGAGCGTCTGCACATTGCTGCGGACCCGCAGCGCCTTGGTGTTGGGGGCGAGTGTGCCGTTGGGCGCCATCTTCGTGTGCTCACCACCGGCGATCTGGTCCTTCGTCAGCGGCTGAAAATACGGCCCGTCGAGTTCCTGGCGCAGCACGTAACGACCGTCGCGCACCTCGAGCTCGTCGCTCATGAACTGGCCCTTGCCGAAAAACGCGCTCGCGAGCCGCACCGCCTCGAGCGCGGCCGCGCCCTGGCGGAACGAAAACAGCGTGGTGTTGCCCGCGAGAATTGTGCCGCTGGCCGCGCCGCGCCGGATGCGCGCGAGACTGGAATAGGTGAAAACCCTGGCGTAGTCCGTGGGCAGCGGGGCATCGGGCGGGAGGTCGCGCGCCAGGCCCGGGTCGGTGAGAAACGCGAGGAGCTCGCCAAGCTGCGTCCGCGCCGTGCGCTCGATCTGCCGCGCCATCGCCGCAAACCGGCCGTTGCCGTCCAGCAGCGCGAGCGTGCGATAGGAATAATAGTACCGCGCCATGCTGCCGCGTTGATAGCGATCCTGCCGGCGCGACGCCTCGGTGACGACCTCGCCATCCGGATGCACGTAGTAGAGCGTCATCTCGAGGTTCTTCCGCACCGGCTCGTAGAGCTCGGGGCGCCGGAGCAATTTCGCCACGTGGATCAACGATCGGTTCACCACCGGAGAATACACCGTCGTGCTTTTTTCCGTGTATTGCCCGTCGGGATCGAGATCGATGTTCTCCGCCAGCCACTGGTCGATGCGGGCCACGTATTTCGGATTCGGGAACAGCGCGTTCGCCGCCGCCAGCGCGGCGCAGACGACCCACCGATGGTTCGGCGTGTGAATGCCGCCGGTGACCAGCCCGGCGCCGCCCCGGACGATGAACTTGCCGAGGTCGGCCGCGACGGCGGCAAGCGCGGGCACGGGGCTGGCCCGCAGCAGTGCGTACGCCGGGCACAGGTTCTCAAGGATGAAAGCCATGTCGGGAGGCGAGCGAAAATTCGTGGCGTAGTAGTCGACCGTGCCGTCGTCGTACTGGGCGGCGAGCAGGTAGCGGGCCGCGAGGCGCAGCGGTTCGGCGAGTTCGGCGGAGCCGTGATACCTGCCGCCCGGGGAGCAGACGGCGCAGGTGAGGGCGACGATGAAACCCGAGGTGCCGCCGGCCGTGTGCAGGCCGTGGCCGTCGACCAGTCCGCCGAGCCAGCGATGGCCGGCGCGGTGCTCCTGCTGGGTGAGCAGCTGGGGAATCTGGGCGTCGTTGGCGCGAATGAGGTCGCGCACGAGTTCGCTGGGCGCGGTGTCAGCCGCTGCGAGCCGGCCGGCGCCGAGCGAACCGAGAGCGACGACGGCCGCGCTGTTTTTCAAGAATTCGCGGCGGGAGGCGGAGCTGGGCGTGGTCTTCACAACCGCGAATTCTCGCCTCAACGTTCGGACAGGCGCGAGGAGAAAGCCCGGCGACTGGTCGCTAAGGGTGCATCTCCGAGTTGACGGTGAGGGGAGGTCTGTTTCGGAGGGCGCCGTCCCTCGACCCCGCTCGGGACCCTGAGCCTGTCGAACGGGCTTTGTCGGCGCCGTTGCATTTGGATCCAGACTCGGCTGCGACGAAGCGCAGCCCTCCGAAATCGCGTTGCAGAAAGCGTTCGCGGGACCGTCAACCGGGAGATGCGACTGGTCGCTAATCGATCGGTTCGATTGCAGTGCGACGGACCAATTCAGTTCAACCACGAATCGACGCGAATCGACACGAATAAAACCCGACATTTTTTTCCGCCCTGCCCTGCCAAAACACTTGCCCACGTCGCCCTGGCGGTCATTCCGGTTGGCGGCCTCAGCGCTCGATGTCCACCGAGAGCAGAAACTCCCGGCCCGCCTGCCGGCCGTAATTGCGCGGGGTGCCGTTGGTGAAGGTGCGGGTGACGAAGACGCGCTTCGTGTTGAAGACGTTGTTGATATTAAGTTGCACGCGGCAGGAGGAGTTCCCGAAGCCGCGAAAGCGGTAGTTCGCCATCAGGCCGGTCAGGAGGTAGCGCTCGGAGTAGTAGGGATTGTCGCGGTTGGTGCGAGTGCGACCCTTGGCGTCGATTTTGTTGGGAAAGCCGATCACGGACGGGGCCCGATAGCGGAAATTAACCGACGTGGTCGCGCCTTTGAGGCGGCCTGCGGTGAAGCTGCGCGTGGCGACGAGATTTGAGCGCCAAGTCTGGGAGTTGCCACCGGGGTTGCCGAGGCTGGCCTGGATATCATCGAGGGGGCCCTGGATGAGTTGCGCGTGGGCGGCATCCACCGCGCGGGTGGCATCGTAGGCGGCGGTGGACCAACCGCCGCCGTAGGCGCGCCACGTGGCGAGCTTGGCGTCGAGGTAGTCATACCACGGCTGCGTGGAGATGTCGTCGATGACGGTTTTGGTGCGGCCCGCGTTCAGGAAGATGCGCCAGTTGCGCGTCGGGTTGAACGTGACTTCGATCTCGAGGCCCTTGCTGTTGCGGTCGCCCGGCAGACGGAAATCGGCGGGGAGCGGGTTGCGTGCCGGGAGGAAGAGCGGGTTGATCGGGTAGGTCGGATCGTTGAGGTGGAGCTGCTGCTCGAAATTGATCAGATTCTGGCGGAGGCCGGAGTCGCCGAGCGTGGTATTGCGATTGAGAGAATTGAAGTAGTTGACCTTGAAGTTGAGGCGGTCGTCGAGGAGGCGGAAGCGCACGGAGTATTCGCGGGACTCGCCGTAGTTGGGCTCGACGACGGTGCCCGTGACGTCGCGCACGACGGCGACCTCGTTCAGCGAGGCATTGCGCGAGTAGTCGTAACCGAAGGAGACCCAGCGCTCGAGCCACGGCGGCCGGACGATGAAGCCGTAGTTCCAGCGCGTGGCGGAGCGGTAGGGCGTCCAGACGGACGCGGGTTCCTTCTCGCGAAAATCGGCGTAGGCCCGGTAGCCGGTGCCGAGGGGGTTTTGCGGGGTGATCGGGCCTTCGGTGAGGATCGGCTGGAAGGAGCCGAAGTTGGAATTGCGCACGCGATCGTAGCGGACGCCGACGTTGGCCACGAGGTGGTTTTTGAAAAACACACTCGAGGTGCTCCCGGCGAGCGAGCCGCGCTGGAGATGGTTCGCGGACGGCGCGGTGCCGACGCCGCCGACGGGATTTTGGAAAGAGGTGACGCCGAAGCGCTCACCTGCGGCGGTCGCAAACCAAAGTGTCTCCATCAAATCGCCGTAGGCGGTCGGGGCGGCGAGGCCGTAGGCGCGCGGGTCGCCCGTGCTGCCGAAGACCGGAAGGTATTGGCGCATGTTGAGCTCGCGCTCGATGCTCAGCGGGTTGTTTTGCGCGGCGGCGGAGAGGAAACTGGGCTTGCCGATAATGAGGTTGCGGAGCTGGGCGAGGGTGTAGGTCACGGAATCCTCGTAGCTGGCGAAGACGCCGAGCCGGTGCAGGCCGAAGTGACGGGTCCAGCCGGCGTTTTTCGTGAAGTCCTGCTCATGGGTGCCGACGGCGCGCGCCTGATGGACGGCGAAATCCGCCCAGTTGCCCTGGCCGGCGGAGCGATTGGCTTCGAGGTAAGGGCGGCCGTAGAGTGGGTTGGCGGTGACGCCGTCGGGCAGAAAGGCGTTGATGTCGACGAGGATGTCGTAGGCGTTATTGGCGAAAAGCTGCGCAGTCTGATTGCGGTAGGATTCAAACGAGTAGCCGAGCTCGGCAAACGTCGTGCGCGCGAGCCGCTGCTCAATCGTGGCAGTGACGTTGCGGCTGCGGCGGAAATTGTAGCGCCCCCAGCCGGCGGGGTTCGTGTTCCACGGGAGGCCCGGATCGATGAGCGTCTGGGTGTTGCCAGCCGAGCCGGCGCCGTCGGCGATATTGACGAAGACCGTGTTGCGCACGTCCTGAAAATTCACGAACGAAGGATTGCCGTTTTGGGGAAAGACGAAGAGCTGCGACTTCGTGCTGAAGGCATAGGCGCGCGTCGTGCCGTCGGCGAGGGCGAAGGTCGGCGCGGCGGGGCGGCCGGTGGTTGCGGCCGTGGCGGCGAAGTTGCGATAGGTCTGGGGGGTGCCGGCGCGCTGCGAGGCGAGCCAATGCAGGTAACCGTTGTCACGGGCCATGGTGGTCGCGGGGCGCGCGTCACGGCGGTGGTGATATTCGCCCTCGACGCGGACGGTGGTGTTTCTGAACGGCTGCCACGTCGTCGCGAGGAAGGCGCGGCGACTGTCGTCGTAGCCGGGAGTGATAAAATACTCCTTGTTCTCGCGCAGCGTGGCGAGCCGCAGGGCGAGTTTCCGCGGAATGAGCACCTGGCTGAGGTCGAAGACGGCGCGCTCGGAACCATAGCTGTCGGCCCGGAGCGAAAGCTTTTGTCTGTTGCGCGTGAGGTTGGCGCGCGCGGAGGTGCTTTCCGCCGTGCCGGCGGAACCGCCGAGGCCGAATTGCACGGCATTGGCGCCGCTCACGAGGGAGAAGCGCTCGGTGTTGTAGGAATCGGGCTCGATGGTGGTGCGGAAATAATTGCGCGTGCGATCCACGTTGCCGAGGCCGCGGGAGTTGCTTGAGTCGTCGGCGCCGTTGCGCGAGCCCGGGCGCGAGTCGGCGTTGCCGTTGACGTTTTCGAGGTAGGTCTGCGTCGTCGCGGAGAACAGGAATGCCTCCTCGGTCGTGGTCGCGCCGATATCGTCGAGAAAATCCTTCGTGAACACCTGCACCTGCCCCGCGACATCCGCGAGGTCGATCTTGCCGCGGCCGCCCTGGAGGAGGGCGGTGGACATGTAGCCGCGCTCGGTGTCCGAGCCGACTTCGAATGGGGAGAGGACGATCGGCCCGTCCTTGCTTATCGCGGGCTGGCCCGCGGCGGAAACGGTCGGGGCGACTTGAGCGACGAGCTTGGCGGCGAGGGTCAGCGCCAGCGAAGCCAGCAGCCAGCGGGGGGAATTTCGGCAGTTCATCGGAGTGGGATTTTTCGGCGGGGGAGCGTCGGAAGCCGGCGAAGAAAAAGACGTCGCCGGCCGGGGCTGCGGGCGCCCCTCCGTTCAGAGCTGCCGAATTTCGGCGCGGGGCAAGAGTGAAGTTGCGGACGCGCCGGAGGCGGGTTGCGGCCTGGCGCCGCGCTGTGCGGATATCGATCCACTTCGCACCGTTACGCGACGATTTGTCGCGCCTCGCGTGCCGAACCCACACCAACGGCCTTTTTTTTGTCGTGATCGTGACAAAAAAAGGGCCGTTGATTCGATTGAGATTTGGTGCCGCGGTGCGAAACTTCCCGACTACCGTCCCGGCGGGCGGCTGAGAAAATTTTGCTTCTTCACGCTCCGGTGTGGGTCGTGAGGGATGAAACGTGAGGCATCAGGTCGAGTTTGCCGCAGAAGAAGAGGATTCTGGCGCGGTAGTTTTCGAACCGCCGGAAGCCGCGGGCGTCCGACTTGATCGCTTGGATC
>SXGT01465818.1_pt1 | contig 39605 bp, 50 predicted proteins | sample 3176221 | NCBI WGS metagenome assembly SXGT01 (sample SAMN11356862, study PRJNA531348) | freshwater metagenome | isolation source: freshwater sample F1-120 | place: China: Fuxian Lake, Yuxi | collected 2017-12-25 | reverse complement strand
TGCGGGCGGTGTTTGGGTAGCCTGCGCCCCGCTTTTTACACAAAACTCGCGTAAGTTGTTGGAAAATAACGTGGCGCTTTGCGTGAAAAGCGGCCTAGGCCGTTTATTCCGCTGTTAAATGGTTTCAGGGTTGCCCCACTGTGTAGCCATCGCGTCCGCTATGCCTTGGTATGTTGTAGAGCGAATCTTCCACCGGTTGGGGCTTGGTGGTAGGTAGTGCAATCTCTCTCTAACATTTTTCGGTAGCAGCATCATTTCATCAAAAACATTTTTGGTTTCTTTAAGCTCCGGTAATCCGTGCAAAAATAATCCTGTCTTCTTTTGCTCCAGGTGTCCGAACATGTACGGCTGCACAAATTGCGGCTTTATCATTCCGCCCAATCTCCGCAAAACCCCTACCGGGTTTTCAAAACACACGCGCGGCGAAACATTTTTGCATGCCTCCCATAGAGCAACCGTCCACTGCACCGCCTCAAGTCGTGCGGCGTACTTTGGTTGCCCCTCGCCGTATGTTGAGTTTCCTGCAACGGTTAAGGCTGTGCATGGCGGGTGCGCAATAATTAAATCCCACTGTTCGTTAAGCATGTCGTAAACGTCACCTTGGTAATGCTTGCCTGGTGCGTCACTCGGCAATAAATCACAGCTAATTACATCATGGCCAAATTTAGTAAACGCATCACGCACGCGCCCAGAGTATTCGCAAGCAATCAATATTTTCACTATCTCACCACACCACTTAACAAGGTTATCAAACGGATGCGGCAAGAACACCGCACTATTAATTTTCATACCGGCACGCGTTTATAACGGCGTTATAAATACTAGCTACGCAGCCTCAATTCTAGCTTTAGCTATTTCAAAATACTTTTCATCTTTCTCAATACCTATAAACTTACGGCTTAAGTTCTTACAGGCTACGCCTGTAGTACCACTACCCATTGTAAAATCTAAAACCGTTTCACCCTCTAGGGTGTAGGTTTTAATTAAGTATTCCATCAAAGCTACAGGTTTTTGGGTTGGGTGCAACCCTCGCCCATCACGACAACTAAAACGAATTTGACTGGTTGGGTGCTTGTCATCATACGTCTTACCAGAAGCACCAAAAGCCTTAGCGGCTTCCGTTTGAGCTATTGGTATCGCGTTGCTTTGTTTATTTCCGCCTTTTTTAATTGGTTTATCACGTTTCAACATTTGCGGAAAGTACACAGGCTGTGTACCTGTTTTAGTAAAAACTACAATATCCTCGTGGTCTTTTAACGGTTGGCGCTTAGCTTGCACAAAGTTGGCGGCAAAGCATTTGTCCCACACCCAGCAAAAAGCAAAACCATTCATGTTGCTCGAAATTATAGACGTGGTAAATGGCTGGCTAGCAGTCATAACAATTGCCCCGTTAGGTTTTATTATCCGTTTCAACTGCTCCCACATTTCTTGCAGTGGAATAACAGAGTCCCATTTACAGGCTGTAGTGCCGTAGGGCGGGTCAGCTAAAATCATATCAACAGAACCGTCTGGTATTTCTTTCATTCTTTCTAAACAATCACCTAACATTAAATTCAAAATTAAATCCTCTTAAACCCTATTTATAACAAGTCGCTGAAAGAGCGACGGTTCGTAAATCTCAGTTTTGTTCGGGCGTCTTCATGCCGCGCTTTAGCTCTGCGTTAAGTGGTAACAATTCCAAATATCGGTTTGAATCCAACCATATTTAAAACAGCAAATTTTGAGTCTTTCGGTTTATCCCCAACAAAGCACGGCGTAATTTTATTGCGCCAACCATACGCTGGGTTAAAATGAATCATGGCTTGCGCTGTGTTAATTTTGTGAACACCGGCAACCAAGTAATCAACCAGATATAAATCATCTTTATCTGGCTGTTTTATCGCCGCATAGTGCGGGTAAAAATTGTTGTCTGTCACTTCGTCACCTCACTTAACAAAAACATGAACTGGATGCGGTTTAAGTTCGGCGCACTGTTTTAGTTGTTACAGCGCACCAGTTATATTGGCGTTAAGTGTATTAGCACACCTCAATCATCAAGCAGGCAAAATAAAATCTAAACATGAATAACACGGCTAAGCATCTTTCTGTCTTCTGCGCTTATAGACTCGTAGCCTAAATACTCCTGCAAATCTTTTAGTGCGTTTTCATACTCGCCTGATACTTGCGATTGCTGCGCGGGGATTGGGCGTGCGTATAAAGCAAGATGGCTAGGAATGCTCGCTATTGTTACATCGTCACGATAATGCAGCTCAGTCCTGTACGTTTTTAGATCGTCCTCAGCTGTGTGCGTTATGGTGCAAAACGGCTCCTGCGCATTAGCTGCATCAATCTCGGCGCGCAAGCGGGCGTTTTCGGCCTCCAAGGCATCGGCGGCGCGCTTAAATTCGTCCATTGCCCACTCGTCTGGGCGGTCGGTGCGGTACATGGCGAGCAGTTCTGATAGTTTTCTCATGTTCTAAACTCCGGTAAGACGTCGTCGGGATCGGCGACAATGGCACCTCGGCCGCGCAGGGCTTGCAGGTGCGCCGTGATGGATTCGTGCTCGGTGGGGGTGGCGTAGTAGCCACGACGGACGCGACCCAAGGCGGCGTTGCGCGCTTTAAGTTCTCGCTGTCGGGCGGCGCTAGCTGCGCGGTCTTTCTCTACGTCTTTGCAGGGCATCGCATGGACTCCAGTAGTTTGTTAATTGCGGCGTACTCGTCGTCGGTCGCCCATATGCGGCGGTTGCGTCGCGTGTCGGGCGTGATAGGTCGGGCGGGCGCGTAGCGTGGCTCGACGGTGCCGTGCAGCTCGCGCAGGACGTTCCCGTCGATTAGTTCTTGCAGCGCTGCAGTTAGCACGATGAACGGCGGGCGGCCGCACGCTTTCGACAGTGCGTCGATAGTCAGCTCGCGGGTGATCGCAGCCGCGCGGACTTTTACGTCGTCAAACGCCGAGTCGAACACGACGCGGTCGGTGCCGCGCGGAGCGGAGCGGCGCCACGCCTCATAGGCGCGTTGTTTTGCGGGGCTTAGTGTTGTCATTGAGCATCTCCAGTATCTTGGTTGCTTGCGGTGTTGGATCGTTACGCGGGCAGCGCGGCGGCTCGGGGTCGTTTACGTCCCATTGCAGCGCGCACCGGTCGCAGTGCATTTGATCGGAGCGGCGGCGCGCTTTACAGGGTAGCAATGGCATGGGCGGCCACCACTGCGACGGTAAGCGCACCGGCAACTAGCAGGCGCAGCGGCCAGCGGATTGGCGTATGCACGTAGTCCAGCGCCGCAGCCATCGCCGACCAATCGGACGGGAGACTGTGCTCCAGTAGGTGCGACACGCCCTCGCGGTCTGTCTCGGCGAGTATCCATGCGCCGCGACCGTCGGGCATCACGACGAAGCGCTGCTCGCCTGCGGTGCCGGTGTGCGTAGCGCCGGAGGGACTGCGTTGCCATTTGATCGACGCTTCGCCGGGGAACTCGGCACGGTATCGGCGGCCTGCGGTGTGCGGGGCGAGCATGTCGGCCCCTTTGTTTGTGCTAGTTAGTCTCATGGTGTTTCTCCGTTTGCGTTGTTGATGTGCTCACCTTACCAAAGCGTGAGCGCTCACGCAATTAGTCTTTACAGTTCTTTACGCTGTGCCAACGGGAGACATGAACGCCGCCGCAGTGGTCGTGGCGATCACGACGTTATATCCACGCACGCCGCGCACCTTCACTTGATGGATACCGACACGGCGCAGCCAGCGGCCGCACTCGTCCAGGTCCGCCTTGGTCGGGTTGCCCACGCCTGCCAGCTCCAGGACTTCGGTTAGTGTCTTGTGGTCGGCGCTGGTGCCCTCGACCAGTCCGGCGCGCGCCAAACGGTCGGCGATGCGGCTGCCGCCCCTAAAACCTTCGTTACGCGCGACGAGGAGCTGCATTTCCTGCGGGTTGAGGAACACCTCGTAGCCCGCTGCACACTCTGCCGCAACCTGCGCCCATGCCTGCTGCACGTTGACGGTGTGGAGGTGGTTAGCCCGTATAACTTCCATCGCCCAAAACCTCCGGTTATTGCTTGGGTCACGTAAAAAATTAGTCTCATTGACCGACGCGAAAAACGCAGTCCGGCGCGGATACTTGAGATATGTCCGGCCATACGCGAGGCGCATTTCGTCTTTTTCCAGCGACAGGAACGCCTTTAGTTTATGCGATGCGGAGCGGTCGAAAGTGCCGTCCAGCTCGCCCAGCTCGGTGAGCCAGTACGACACGGCCATCTTGATAGAATCCTTATTGTCGGCGTCGAGAATCACCGAGTCGGTGCGCAACTCCGGCGGGCATAGCGTCGAGAAAAACCGCGTCTTACCGGCGCCCCCAAACGGGTCCATTAACACGATGACGTGTTCCCAGCGGCGTATCGCGCCCACGCCTATGCTGTACGCGCCGCGCATCCACTTGCGGAACAGAATCTCGCAAAACCGGTGATCCTCGCCGTCGGTTAGCTCCAGCTCACGGAATAGCGCCCCGACGTGGTCTTGGCCGTCCCACTGCGCGCCCGCCACCCAATCGCGCACAGGGTTGACGGTATTCTGATTCGCTACGGTCATCAGCATGGGCGCTATGCTGCCCGCCGGGTAGTCGTTGAGGTTCGCCAAGCTGTCGAGATAGCCGAGCGCGGCCTCCTCGTGCAGTACGCCGCCGCCCGGTACGCTCGGGCCGGTGATGTCGACGCGCTTGCCGATTTCGTCGAACGTGACGCGGACGCCATACGCTTGCAACATGATCTCGAAGTTGCGCGTGGTGGCTTTCGGTTTCATGTCCTTGCCCTTAGTCTGGAACGGCGCCCAGGCGGTCGGGTGTAGCGGGGTATCGGGGTCGAGAATGCCGCCCTCGGTCTCGGGCAGTTTACCCGGCAGCATCCGGGGCGGCGTTGCGCTTGACGGCGCGAGAAGGCTGTCGATGTGCTGCGCGACGCGTGCGTCCTTAATGCCGGCATCTTTGAGCGCCATTTTCAGCTCGGCGGCGAGCAAAGCTACTTGCAGCGCGTTGCACCCTGCGGCGCGTATCTCGTCGACAATAGCCTGCGTTTGGCGCGTATCGCCGCCGGACTCGATCACGCGGTCGATCAGTGCCTCGAACGTCTCAGGCGTAACCGTCGAAGCGCCGAACGCGCTCGCCGTGTCGATGAAGCGCGCCGGCGGATTCCACCCGCCCTGCATCGCCTTGTAGAACAGCGTCGCGGCGGTCGTATCGCCGTCGGGCTTAAAGCTCGCCCACTGCCCAGGTATGTGCTCCGCGACGTAGTTATCCGGCGCGCCTGCGTGCCACCACTCGCCACTCGACCAGCGGTCAAAGATATCCAGCCCGGTCACCTCGTCGTCGGCAAACGCGTTGCGCAGCGCCAGCCCGACCCGCAGCCAATCGGCACGCGTGCCGCCGGGGTTTATGTGGCGTAACGCACTGACAATCTGGTCGGCGTCTGCACTACCGTTGGGGGTGGACGCTTCACGCGGCGCAACCTTGACGACTTCGAGTACGGCGCGGCACGCATCAGGGAGGCGAGGCAGGCTTGCGGGGTATGCCAGACCGAACAGGCCAAAACCCATGGGTGTGTATCCGTTACCGGTGCAGATAAAGCCCTTCCCCGCCACACGGGTGTCGAATCCCGCAACGCCCAAGCTGTCGCCTTGCTTCACGTCCCAGTCGACGCTAAACGCATAATGGTGGCCGCCGCCGATTGTCGTCTGTACGAGCGCCGCGTCCCACGGTAAGCGACAGCCGAGGAGCTGCTCGACCGCTTCGCGCGTGACGCCCTTGTACAAGTCGAGATCAAACACCACCGCCCCGCTCGGGATCGGCACGCCCGCAACACCCGACGACCAGTCGAGGCGCGGATCATCGAACGGCCACGCCGACACGGCGAGCCAAGAGGTTTCGCGCGGCACTGCGGGACCTTTATCCCAGCGCTGGCGCGCGTGGTTGTAGCGTGCCCAGCACGGGAACGTCGGGACGCCTGCGAGGCGTAACTGCTCGGCAAGCATCATAGGGCGACCTCGTAGTGGTACTCGCATCCGCCCTTAGGGCCGGACTTACCTACGCGGGTCACGTAGCCGTTCAGGCGTAACTGCCGAAGCAATACGTTAGCGTGTTGAATAGTCACGTTAAGCGATGCGGCGACGGCAGTAGCCGGAGTTGGCGCGGGGTTGTCGCGAATCAAGCGCAGCACGTCGGCCTGTTGTTGCGTTGGGATTAGCTCGACGGCGCGGTCGTAGTGGTGCAGGTAGACGCGCCGAATTGTATCGTCGGGTGTAGTCATTATCGTTGCCCTATTGCGGTGAGTGCGGCAGGTTAACACTATCCATTATACGGGGGCAAGCCCGCCATGAACGCGGACATTGCTAATTGCACGACAGGGGGCACGTCAGTGAGACCCCGCTCCCATGAGCTGACCGCCGGGACAGAAACCCCCACCGCCTTAGCGAAACCAGCCTGAGTCATGCCGTAGCGGGCACGAAATGCGACCAACTCGTAAGGGGGTAGGGGCGCCTTTCGCTCCTTAACGCGTGCCCGCGAATTCTTGGGCAGTTGGTCGGCGCAGGCTTGGCACCAGTTCACCAGCCCTTTGGCGTGGCTCATCCGGTAGAGGGGGTGGCGCTCGCGGCACTTTATGCACGCAAACCCCGGCGGGTTCGCCTCGCGATGGCGGTCGGCGCAAAACTGGCACCAGCCAGCGGTCGCACCCGTCGAGCGGCTCATCTCGCCGTTAAGCTTGAGCGCGCCGCAATTTAAGCACTTTTTCATAAGGCATACCTCGGTGCACACACGGGTTTAAGTTAGTCATATATAAATCAACGGGGCTGTGCGGCCTCATCGTATATCTATTAGCGCCTTTGCGCAACCCTTTGCGCGGTGCGGCTTTCCAGCCCTTCAGGGCTAAGGGCTAAGTATCTAATAGATTTAATATGGTAATAGTAAGAATAGATGTATAAAACATAGATAAATGTATAGGGGTAAAATTGTGGTGGTTAGGTGTTCTGCGGGTGCGCGCCTGCCTGCGCGCGATACGCCAAAAGGTGTGCCCTGTCAAGCTTTTTGTGCTATGCTAGGGGCATGATAAAACTAGACCTTACAGACATAGCGAAATTCGAGACGGACTTGAAGCGATTCAAGCTTTCCGCGTACCCATTCGCAACCAAACAGACAATTAACCAGTCCGCCCGCAACACCGTGAAGGTGGCGAAAGACATCGTCAGCGGGAAAATGATTTTGCGTAACGCCTGGACAGCCCGCTCGATACAGTTCGACAGGGCGCAGGGCGGCAACGTAAGCGCTCAACGCGCGTTTGTCGGGAGCACGCAGCCGTACATGGCCGACCAAGAGTTCGGGGGGCGCAAGCGTGCCAAGGGTGCGAGGGGCGTGCCTATCGCTACGCCTACGGCGTCGGGCGAGACGTCGCTACCACGGCGCAAGCTGCCGCGCAGGGCCAACAGCCTGCAGGCGATCCAGTTGCGCAAGTCTGGCGCGCTGCGTACAGCCAACAGGGCGCAGCGCAACCGCGTTGCGGTCGACATGGCGCAGGGCAAGGGCTTTGTGTTCCTGGACTTGGGCAGGCGCTCGGGCATCTACCGCGTGACGGGCGGCAAGCGGCGCCCCAAGCTGTCCAAAGTGTGGGATATGTCGCGCCCCAGCGTCGTGATACCGCAGCGCCGGTGGTTGCTCCCCGCCGTCGAGGCCATCGCCCCGCGCATGCCGGTCTACTACGCCCAGGCGCTCCGGGCGCAGCTCGCCCGGCACGGCATTCTGGGCTACTGACGTGCTGCGTGGGCGCCGGGCAGCTCTCCGGGGGCATTTAGGTACTGTGCCGCCCGGCGCAATGCCCGCCGTTTGGATTCAGCCGCGCAGCCCTCGCCCAATCGCTGACCTTTTTGCCCGGTTTGCCGGAGAGCGGAGCGCGTGCTACGCTAGCCGCTATGGCAAAACTCCTCACCAAATCCGCTTTTGCTGCCCTGTGCGGCGTTAACCCCTCCAGCATCACCAAAGCGTGTGCCGGGACGTTAGCGTCCGCGCTGGCAGGCAACCGCATCGACGCCGACCACCCCGCCGCGCAGGCTTACCGCGCCGAGCGGGAGCGCGCAGCCGCACCCGAACCGGTGGAGGGCATCGACCCGCTTTACGCCGAAGCGCTGGCGCACTGCCGCGAGTCATGCCGGTGGAGCGCCACGTCGCTGCGCGCTAAGTTCGGAATCGGCTCGACCCGCGCCGCCGACATCGTCAAGCAGTTTCACGCGGCGGGGGTGTTCGAGACCTACCCCGACGCACCGCCGCAGCTCGCCCAGGCTGTCGCCGCGCTGCCCGCGCTCCGTGGCCACGCCGCCGCCCGCGAAAAGCTCAAGTCCTCGCCGGTGCTCCCGCCGGACTCCCAGCCAGACGCCCCCGAGATTCCCGCGAACATCGAAGCGTTTGCCGACATGACGCTGCGCGATCTTATCCACCGGTTCGGCACCGACGTGCGCTTCCTAGACTGGCTCAAGGCTACGAAAGAGATCGAGCTAATTGCCGAGCGCCGCATTAAGAACGCGACCGCCTCCGGCAAGCTGATAACGCGGGACCTGGTCGCGCGTGGCGTTATCGACCCGTTCAACAGCGCCCACCTTCGCCTAATGAGCGACGGCGCGAAGTCCATCGCCGGGGCAGTGGTTGCCAAACATATGGCCGGGGGTGAGTTGGTCGAGATCGAGCGCTACGTCTCCGACGTGATCGGTTCGTTCCTAAAGCCGGTAAAAACTAAAGTGGCGCAAGCGCTACGCCAAGCGACGGAGGCGTCCGACATATGGGACAGCTAGCCGTCGTCGGCGCCGATTGGCTGGCCGACACTATCGAGGAGATGGCCGACCACATAGAGCACGTCGGTCCAGTCGCGTACAACGAGGCGCACCGCTACCTGCCGCAAGGTGTTAGCCCCCGCCCCGGCTATATTCGCTATGACTTGTTCCCGTACCTTGTCGAAATAATCGAGTGCTTTGACCCTATGTCGCCGGTGCGCGAGGTCAACCTGATGAAAGGGGTGCAAGTCGGATATACGACGCTGCTTGAGTCCGTGTTGTTTTTCTACATTGGCCACATCAAGACCGCCCCGGCGATGTTCATCACGGCGGACAAAGAACTCGCGACGATGCGCGTCGAGAACAACATACTCCCGATGCTTAACGAGTCCGACATGGGGCACTTGATCCAGTCGGCCGACGTGGGGAACACCAAAAAGACCGGTAAAACCAAGGACTATCTGCAGTGGCAAGGCGGGGGATTCTTGATCCCGCAGGGCGCGCAGAACGCCGCCAAGATGCGGCAAACGTCCGTCCCGCTCATGCTCAAGGACGAAATGGACGGCTGGCCGCGCTCGGTCGGCAAAGACGGGGACAGCGACACGCTAACCGACGCGCGGCTCTCCGCCTATTGGGGCGTCCGTAAGATCGGCCGGGGGTCTACGCCCCTCCTCGTCCCGTCGTTGATCCAAGACGCTTACGACAAGGGAGATAAGCGCCAGTACGAGGTCCCGTGCAAGAGCTGCGGCGACTTCCAGCCGTTGCGCATGGAGTGGCCAGGCGGCGAGGGGGGTTTTAAGTGGGACATGGACGCCGACGGCGTGCTGGTGCTGGAGTCGGTGCGGTATTGCTGCCGTGCGTGCGGGTTCGCGCACTACGAGCACGACAAAGAGCGGCTATTTGCTCGCGGCCGATGGGTCCCGACGTGCAAGCCCAAGGTGCCGGGCGTGCGGTCGTATCACTTGCCGTCGTTTTACAGCCCGTTTGGTTTCCGCCCGTGGTACAAGTGCGTGTCGGATTATCTCGACGCGTTCGACGTTGAGACAAAACAAGTCAAGAACTATGCCAAGCTGCAAGAATTCTACAACAATACGTTGGGGGTGCCGTTCAAACCGAAAGCCGCCGCGATCAAGTTCGAGTCCGTATCGGCGCACCGCCGCGCGTCTTACCGGCTGGGCGAGGTGCCGAACAAATACGCCGCGCAGTACAGCGGATCGCGCATCCACTTCTTGACGTGCGCCGTCGACGTCCACGCGAAGAACCTCGCCGTGTCCGTGTTCGGGTGGACGCGCGAGCAACGCAGCTACCTTGTCGACTATTGGCGGTTCGAGGTGGGCGACGGCGAGGACTGCTCGGAGGTAGGTAGCCCGGTATGGGGGCGCCTGCGCGAGTTGATCGAGGAGAAGGTCTACACGGCAGACGACGGCGCGCAATACCGCATCGCTATCACGCTTATCGACGCCGGATACTCGACCGATACGGTGGTCAAGTTCTGCCTGCAGTACGAGGCGGGCGTTTACCCGGTGTTTGGTCGCGACCAGACCGCCAAGAATCAAGCCGTCAAAGAATTTGCGCCGTTCACCACCCAGGCAGGGGCAACGGGGTACCGCATACTCGTAAGCCACTACAAGGACCGGATGGCGCCAGTGCTCCGCCGCGAGTGGACGGAGGACGCAGGCGAGCAAGGCGCCTACCACTGGAACGCGCCGGTAGACATTACCGACAAACAACTCAAGGAGTTAACCGTCGAAACGCGCAAAGAGCGGACGGACGAGCAAGGGAACACGGTTTACGTCTGGCACCGTCCCGGCAACGCCCGGAACGAGCTATGGGACTTGACGGGGTACAACCATTGCGCCGTCGAGATTATCGCCTGGGAGGTGTGCGTCAACCAGTTTGAATTGACGACTGTTGACTGGGATAGGTTTTGGGCTTATCTTGAGAGCCACAAGCCCTATCTAATCGAGACGTAATGGATCGCACCTTTGCACTGCAACGCATAACGGCCACAAAAGCGCAAATTGTCGCTTATGAGGACGCTATTCTCGCGATGTCCGCCGCAAACGGCGTGGAGGCGTACAGCCTTGACACGGGACAGGACCGTCAATCTGTGACGCGGGCCGACATTCCCCGAATGCAAAAAATGCTCGACGGCCTCTACAATCGCCTCGCCACCCTTGAGGCGCGAGTCTACGGCGGCACAACTCAAGCGAGGCCGTGCTGGTGAAGTGGCTGTCTAAACTTCTTGGCGCAACGCGCCCCGCGACTACGCCGTCAATCGACGTCGACTCGCTGCGCCCGATGGGTTACGCCGGGCAAGTAAACTTTGACCCGTTCGAGGACTCCATCTACGACGGCGGCAAATTTGCGGGCGGCTTCGGCCCTACGCAAGTGCAATCGATTGATTACTGGACACTTCGCGCACGCTCCGCGCAACTGTTTAACGAGAACTTGTACGCGCGCGGCTTGATCCGCCGCCTCATCACTAACGAAATTAACACCGGATTGACCCCCGAAGCGGCGCCAGACGAGCAGATTCTAGGCGTAGCCGAGGATAGTCTCGCCGATTGGACGGAAACCGTGGAGAACCGGTTCGGCCTGTGGGCTAAAAACCCGCAAGTGTGCGACTGGCTCAAAGAGTCCACGTTCGGCGAGATACAACGCACCGTTCGACGCGAAGCGCTGGTCGAGGGCGACATTCTAGTCGTATTGCTCCAAGACCCGGCGACAAAGCTGCCTGCTATCCAGCTAGTTAGCGGCTCCAGCGTGCAAACCCCCTACGGATCGGCCCCAACGCAGACCCCGGCAGGCCATGAAATCCTGCACGGCGTCGAAAAAGACGCGCTCGGGCGGGTTTTTGCGTACCATATTCGCCAAAAAGACGGCAGTTTTCGCAAGATTTTAGCCTATGGCAAGGCGTCAAAACGTCGCCAAGCGTGGCTCGTTTTCGGCACCGACAAGCGCCTCGACGACACGCGCGGCCAGCCTTTGCTCTCAATCGTGCTGCAATCCCTCAAAGAGATCGACAGATACCGCGACAGCACACAGCGTAAGGCCGTTATAAACTCGATTCTGGCGATGTTTGTCGCGAAGGGCGAGGACAAGCCGGGCACTTTGCCGTTTACCGGGGGCGCCGTGCGTCGCGGACAGGCCGAAGTGAGCGACAACACGACCGCAGGCACCCCGCGCAAGTTCAATATCTCCGGGCAAGTCCCCGGCATGATTATCGAGGAGCTGCAGCACGGCGAGACTGTCGTCTCGAAGGGCGGCGAGGGCACGGACACCAACTTCGGGCAGTTCGAGGAAGCGATTATTCAGGCGGTGGCCTGGGCGAATGAAATCCCGCCCGAGATTCTGACGCTCGCTTTCTCGAATAACTACTCGGCAAGCCAAGCGGCCATCAATGAGTTCAAGATTTACCTTAATCTGCGTTGGACCAAGTCGGGCGAGGAGCTTTGCAGCCCAGTCTATAACGAATGGTTGGTTTCCGAGGCGCTTAACCGCAAGATCGCGGCGCCCGGCTTGCTCGACGCGTGGCGCGACCCAGCTAAACACGATATTTTGTCGGCGTGGGTGGCGGTGGATTGGTACGGCTCTATCAAGCCCAGCACCGACACGTTAAAACAGGCGAAAGGCTCGAAACTTCTCGTAGCCGAGGGCTGGTCAACTAACGCCCGCGAGGCGCGCGTCACTACGGGCACGAAATTTAGTAAAAACGTCAAGCGCTTAGCCCGCGAAAACGAGCAAAAAGCCAAAGCATTGCGACCGCTGCTGGAGCTGCAAGCGGAGTTTGGGGTCGATAACACGCAGACTGCCGTCTCCGCCCTAGAAGACATGATGCTCGCCGCCGTGGAGTCTGCTACGAATGACTAACAAATACGAGGTTTCACCATGTGGTGGTTACTAAGCGCGGACTTACGCGCGCATTTTAAGCAAGTATTCGCCAGCGGCACCGTGCCGAGCGCGCAGCAACAACTCGAATACGCGGCCGCATACGGCTACGATGAGTCTACGGCTCCGCGAATCCTGCAGGTCGCCGGGGACGCCGCCACGATCACGATCAACGGCGTGATGACTAAAGGCCCGAGCCTGTTCGCGATGCTTTTCGGCGGCGGGAATGTAACCTACCCCGAGATTATCGCCGCCGTCGACGCAGCCGAGCGCAACCCGGCAGTTAAGCGCATCGAGATGATCGTCGACAGCCCCGGCGGCCAGATCGACGGCCTATTTGAGACTATCGCCGCGCTTCAGTCGCGCAAAAAGCCACTAAAAGCAGTAATTCGCAACACTGCCGCGTCAGCCGCGTACGCTATGGTGGCGCAGGCGGACGAGATAGTCGCGACTAACCGCGCCGTCCGCGTCGGCTCCGTCGGCATCGTAGTCGACACGTATCTCGACCCGAACGAAATCTCGATAACCAGCACCGAAGCGCCCAACAAGCGCCCCGACCTGTCCACGGAGGAAGGCCGCGCCGTCGTTACCGGCGAGCTGGACGCGCTACACCAGTTATTTGTCGAGGCCATCGCCACCGGGCGCGGCACGACAGTTGAAAAAATTAACGCCGAGTTCGGGCGCGGTGGTACACTGCTCGCCGACGAAGCGCTAAAGCGTGGCATGATTGACGGCGTACAGGGCAGCCCCCTGCGCGTGGTTAAGCCTGCCAAATCATCACACACCGCCGCTATCGGCGGGATTAACCCGGAGAACGGAAATATGGACCTAGCAACACTTAAGGCCCAGCATCCCGACGTTTATGCGGCGGCGATGCAAGAGGGCGTGACCGCCGAGCGTGAGCGTGTAAGCGCGCATCTCATCATGGGCGAGGCGTCCGGCGCGATGGATACGGCTACCGCCGCCATCAAGAAGGGCGACGCCATGACCGCTACACTGCAGGCGACCTATCTGGCCGCAGGCATGGGGCGCAAAGACCAGTCGAACCGCCAAGACGACAGCGCGAACGCTGCCGCCGTTGTCGCTGCGGCTTCCCAGCAACCAACCGACGCGGAGTCAACGGGAGCCGAGCAAGTCCTCGCCATCCTCGAATCCGACCTCGGCATTAAGTAAGGAGTCGCGGCCATGAGTATGACTGTCACTAACATCAACCTTAGAAACCCGATTTTATCCGACGCGGAGTTCCGCGACGAGCTGCTGACGCTCGCAGGCGCGGACGTTATCGCACCGGGCACTATCCTTGCTCGCGATTCTGTCTCGCAAAAGCTGGTGCTGTTTGTTAAGGGCGGGAGCACTAACCAAAACGGAATCCCTAAAGCCATTTTGACCTATCAGGTCACGTCTACGGGCGCAGGCGATGTGCCTATCCGCGCGGGCGTCTCGGGTAAATTCCGCAAGGAAAAACTTGTTATCGACGCAGACGGCACAGGTGCCAACGTAGACGCGGCGGTACTCGATCAACTTCGCGATTACAGTCTGGTGCCGATTAACGTCACCGAACTTAACATCGTCGACAACCAATAAGGACCCGAAGCCATGAGCGGAAATACTACTATCCGTATGCTCGCTGCCTATTTCCAAGAGGCCGAGCCGGTCGCATTTTTCGCGGGCATGTTCCGCGTGCGCCCGGAAAACATTCACTCCTCGGAAGAAGTCGAGATCGACATCGTCCGCAGCGAGGAGGACGTCTCTATCGTCGTTACCGACATGAACACCGGCTACCGCATGAACTCCGACGACTTGTACACCAACAAGTCGTTTCGGCCTCCAGTGCATAAAGAGGCGTTGCCGTTAAACTCGGCGGACCTGATTAAACGCATGCCGGGCGAGAACCCCTTCGAGTCTCCGAACTTCCGCGCGAACGTCATCAAAAAGATGTTTAGCGGTATGCGTAAAATACAGCGCAAGATCGCCCGCGCAATCGAGCTGCAAGCGTCGCAGGTGATGCAAACCGGTATCGTGTCCCTGACTGACATTAACGGCGCGGTGTTGTACACCTTGGACTACAAGCCCAAGGCGACCCACTTCCCGACTGCTGGCACTAGCTGGGCTTCGGCTACTCTCGCGCAAAAAATCGCGGATATTATCTCTTTGGCCGATAAAGTCCGCACCGACGGCCTTGTTAGTCCCGACGAGTTGGTGTTCGGCGCTTCCGCGTGGGAAAACTTGATTCAAACCGCTGGTTTCCTCGACATTCGCTTCGACTCCTCGCGCGCTAGCCTGGGTGAGATAACCTCGCAGTCACGTCGCGGCGGTGGCGGCATCTATCGCGGCACTATCGAGCTGGGCAACTATAAGTTCGACGTTTTCACCTACGACGGGCGCTATAAGAACCCACAAACCGGTGTTAGCACGCCGTTTATGCACCCAGGCAAAATCGTTGTGCGCTCTACCTCCGGCCGTTTGGACGCGACTTTCGGCGCAATTCCGAACATCGGCGCCCTGTTAGGTGCGTCGGGTCGCTTGTTGCCTGAGTTGCCGCAGCGCTTCACTAGTACCGAGTTTGGCGTGGACTTGTTCACAAATGTGTGGTTGTCCGCCGACGGCGAGTCGTTGTTCGGTGGCGTAGGCGCTCGTCCGCTTATGGTTCCGACGGCTATCGACACTTTTGGCTGCTTAAACACGCAGTTGACCTAACCCACACCGCGCGGCGGGCTTCGGCCCGCTTAGCGCTGTAAACTGAGGGCAAGAACATGCCAAGCAATGCAGAATTGAAGGCCAGCATCGAGGAGCTATCCGCCGAGCTGGGCGTCGAGACCGTCACCGACGGTTTGACCAACGCGCAGCTAGCCGACAAGCTCAGCGACCTACGCGATGAAAAAGCTAAACGCGCCGACGCACCGGCACCGGACACCCAAGCGGCACTCGACGCAGCCGCTCAGGCACTCGACGCGCTTATGGCTCCGGTGGCGGTGGCTAAGCCGCCCTACTACATGGCGCCCGGCAAAGCCGTCACGTCTAAAGCGGGCATCTTGTCGGGCGACACCGCCGACGAAGTGAAGGCCGAGTATTTCGAGGGGGGCGGCGAAACACTGCAAACCCTCGTCGAGTCCGGCTACGTGTTGAAGTCGTAACCTATGGGCTTGCGCGAACTAGCCGAGCAAGACCTCGCCGTTATCGTCGAAGATCGCGACGGGGGCTTCGGGTGGGACGTCGTTTTGACTGACCCGGCGGGGGTCGAGTACCCCCTCGTCGGGCTGTCTACCGACATCGCGCAGGCCATCGACCCGGAGACCGGGCAGCTCGTAACGGGGCGCTCGGCTGCGGTGTCTATCCGAATTTCGTCGCTATTGCTAGCGGGGGCGACAAGCTTGCCGCGTGCGGTGGCCGACAAGACAAGTAAGCCGTGGCTCGTCGCCTTCGACGACATTAACGGCAACCTGTGGACGTTCAAAGTCCAACACGCCAGCCCCGACCGGGCGCTCGGCGTCATAACCTTACAACTTGAAGCTTACGGGGTGTAGTCATGCTGCCGCAAAATGTCCCTTTTAGTCTGCTAAAAAACCCGGCTAGTAAGGTGCTGGATAGTGCCTACGTGACAACTCCCCCTCAGGCTATTTTTCCGGCTGCAAATTGGCTTGCAGCAGTAAAACCAATGAGAAAGTTTTGGCCGGTAGAAGATCAAAATACTCCTGCCGTTTCGTGGCATAAATGCAGCTACCCGTCCGTCCCGTGGAGCTGTCCTGTGCGCGTGATGTACGGGGCAGGGCAGCGTTATTGGGTACTGAGACAAGCACCAGCCGGAATGACGATAGGGAACGCCACCCCAGACGGAAACGGCGACTATCAGCAGGGAGAGGCTGGCAATCTGTACTGGCCAAATCCTGTGGCAGGTACGTACACAATTGTCGTAGATGTTTTCGATCAGACGGATTGGCAAACTTTCCGGTGGGAGCATACGTGCTCAGCAAGTAATTTTTTGATCGGCAGCGTATCTGGGAGCGGCAACGGCAGCGGCTCTGATCTATCAAACACGATTTCGTGGGCTAATACGTATCTCGGAAACACGACTCTATCGCCATCACAAAACAAAATTTTGCTGCTGCGCGGCGGTAATTATCCAGCGTCAGTTGTAGAGCTATTCCCGCAGTATCATTCCCGCAACATTGGTAATTTTCCGGGCGATTCTCCGCCGGTTTTTCAGTGCCGATTTAACGATCACGGGTCTTATAGGTTTTTAACTGGTATAGAGTGGAATGGGTTCACGCATTCTTCTAACGGGGTTATTCAGACCGCTGACAATGTGAATAATCTATTCCATTGGAAAAACAGGTTCGTAAATATCGCAATCGCAGGCGGCACTGATAACCAAGCTTGTCACACGTCAATGGGCGGCGGTGGGGTCTTTCGTCAAAACGTTGGAGGGAGCCAAAACTATTATCAGGACATAGAAATCGCTGCGATGGATCTCTACTCAATTGATAATTATCTTTCTGAACGCGACGATTTTGTCGTAACAAACCCACTGAGGACGGTTATCAATCAACCTATTTGGTTCCCCAAGTCTGGCGTAAACGATATCGAAATCAGTTTTAACAAATTCGACAACGCGACAGTCAGCGGAGGAACGGAGGGGATTTTATACCCCTACGGAGCAGCAACATACGGTACACAGTTTACCGCGCTCGTGGCGAATAATTTTGTCAGATGCAACGGGGGCAACGCCTTACTTAGCAATAGGGCGTCAAACGGTGGGTTCTCAATCACGTCTAATGTCTACATTCAGCGTAACACAATAATCGGCGGAAAAGCCCAGTCGTTTAATTGGGACGAAGGCGGCACGCCAACAGCTATTAGACGCACACATTTTGACAGTAACGCAATTCAAAATAGCGACGGCGGCATCGCGGCGGCTAGCGTCGGGTTTACGTCAGTGCGGGCAGAATGCCATGCGACTAGCGGAGTTGTTGACAGCAATGGCCGCCTGTCGTCGTCCTATATCACATATTTGTATAAGCGCGGCGCGCAGGTAGGTAAATAATGCCGATCAAACCGTTAAATTTTAATACGCTAACGGCTGCAAGCCCGTATACAATCGGGTCTGCTCCAGACAATTTGGTCGGGTACACAAAGCCGAGCGGATCATCAAACTTAGTTATTGTCGATGTCGGTGGAACAAAATATTTTCGGTCAGAAAATAGTAGCAACGCGGTTTTTAAAGATGACACAGTTCTAACGGGGGCTGTCAGAAAATCTCGTGTTACTCTTGGGATAACAAACGGAAACTCTAACGGCTCTGCACTGTTAGATGGTAGTGATAACGGTTACGTAGCATTAACAAGTGATGGGACTGGTAACACCAGACTTTTCAAAATAGTTAATAGTCAGCTTGGCGCGCAAGTTGGGGCGTCAATCACAAAGACCCATGCCGACAACCAAGTCAGGGAAATACGCTGGGAGACTGGCGGGATAATTAGCCTATGGGACGGTGCCACACAAATTGGCACTAATTTCAGTGACACGACCTATACCCCAATTTATGCCGGAGCGCTCAGTCGGGGCGGGTTTCTGCGCGCAATGGAGAGCGAGTACGTTTCTGCGTACCAGATAAACACGTTCACCGACCCCATAATCCCCGGCGCTGCAGCATCCGGCACCCAGACTGGTTATGTTGACGGTGCTATAACAGCAGATTTTGGTGGTATAGCGTTCACAGGCACAGTTTCAGGCTCTTCGCTATCAGGCTCCGTGTCTAGTTTCGTGGACGGCGGACTGTGCCCGTTGCTACCAGCTGCGTCAGTGTCGGGCACGTTTACCCAGGGCGGAAATACGGCCAACCTTACACGCGCCGTATCGGTTCCAACAGGACTGCAAGAGCTTAGAGACGGAGGCGGCAGCCCCGCTAATTTTGCCGGATTAGTTTTAGGTGACCCTAAATACCTAGGCCAGCCGTTCGCGGATGCTGGCAACCCGCTCACTACTAACGACAGGGCGTACTGGGACCCAGCGTATGGCTTCTTGATTGACCAAGATGGGCGTATCAGGCTCAACGCAACTGACCACCCAACCGACCCCGTTCCGTCGTTACCCTACACAACGACTATCTGGATTCGTCGCGGTGCTGATGGGCGTGTGTACTCCCACAGTGTAGTTATTAGCGAAAGCGGCGCGATAGTCGTTACACCGTCGGTTGCTCCCCGCTCCCGCTCGTTGCTGCGCGTATCGGGTAACACGCTGACGATTGACGGCGCAGCCCACACCAACGGCCAGCCGGTGAGCTTGTCGCCTTACGGCGGGATACAGTCTGGCATTAACGGCCAGTGGCTTGCGCAGTCGGTTAGCGCATCAGCGGGCAGCCTCGTCGTCGACGGTGTGACGATAACGCCGCCCAAAGCGCTCTATTTGTCGCCCGCCGGAAAGCTGACCGCCACCCCCAACGGCAGACCAGTTGCGACGGTGCGCGCGTGATACAGACGCTAATCGACAAGCGGGACAATAGCGAGATAATCCGCGACCAGATCGCGGCTATCCTCGCGCTGGAGTCCGCCGCGCAACAAGTTAAAGCGACGCAAGCCGCCAAAGACCCCGAAGCGTGGCGCCTGCGCGTCTACGCGGAGCGGTCGAACCCTTGGGAGTCTGCACCGGACGACTTCGCGCCGATTATTAACGTGTGGTTCGAGAAGTCCGAAGTAAACCCGCGCGCGAGCGACACAGTCGAGCGCCAGACATACTCCGGTGTGTTTAATATTGACGTTTACGGCTTCGGCCAAAGCCGCCCGGACGGCGCGGGGCATATTCCCGGCGACGAGGAGGCAGCCAAAGAGGCGCAGCGCGGCGTAAGGCTCGCCCGTAACATCGTCATGGCAAGCGTCTACACTTATCTCGGCCTGCGCGGCGTAGTCGGCCGCCGTATGGTCGACGCGATCACTGTATTTCAGCCCCAAGCGAACAGCGATAACGTTGCGCAAGTAGTAGGCGCTCGGGTATCCTTGCGCGTAGACTTCCTCGAATACTCCCCGCAATACGTCGGCGAGCCGTTGGAGGTGCTGTTCGCTAAGGTGCATCGCGCCGAGGATGGCCAAATAATTATCAACGCGGAGTACGATTATACGTGACCACGATACCGCACAAAGACATAGACGCCGCGCTCGCGTTGCTGCCCCCGAAAATGGACAGCGCCGAGGCGCGCGTTTTGCTGCTCGCCATTGCCCTGCAAGAGTCGGGCTTTAAGTCGCGCCGTCAATACGGCAACGGCCCTGCGCGCGGGTATTGGCAGTTCGAGGCCGCCGGGGGCGTGATCGGAGTCCTCGCGCACCACGCGACCGCTTCCCGCGCCCGTATCGTTTGCGGCCTGCGTGACGTTAAGCCCGTCGTGCAAGACGTACACGCGGCGCTAGAATTCGACGACGTTCTCGCGGCGGCGTTTGCACGCTTGTTACTTTGGACCGACCGCCAACCGCTGCCCGCTATCGGCGACGAGCGCGCCGCGTGGGAGTATTACTTGCGGACATGGCGCCCCGGCAAACCGCACGTCGAGCGCTGGGCAGACAACTACGCCCGCGCCGTTAAACTTCACACCACCCCCACCAACGAGGACTAGTCCCCATGACTATATCAACAGCGGTCGATCTATCTGCGGTAGCGCGGGTCGTCGGCATTAAAACAGCGTTTAAAGACTTGCGGGGCGGCAATATTCTGTATCTGCCGCAGCGCATTGCGGTGCTTGGCCAAGGCTCCACCGCCTCGGTGTACCCGACTACTAAAATCCAGTTGACCAGCGAGCGCGCAGTCGCCGAGCGTTTCGGCTACGGCTCGCCGCTGCACCTCGCCGCGCGCCAATTGTTGCCGGTGAACGGCGACGGCGTCGGCTCTATCCCGGTAACATTCTACCCGCTGGTCGACGACGGCTCGGGCGTTGCGGCGGTGGGCGATATCACCCCCAGCGGCACCCAAACCGCCCTCGAAGCGTACATTGTGCGCATTAATAACATTGATTCGGCGGCCTTCACGATTGCAGCGGCGCAGACCGTAGCGGCAACTTGCACGGCGATGGCGGCGGCGATTAACGCTACCCTGCACATACCCGTCGTAGCCACCGCGTCAGCCACTAAAGTGACCTGTACGGCGAAGTGGAAAGGCGCCAGCGGCAACGACATCAAAATCGAGGTCATCGGCTCAACGACTGCCGGCACTACTTTCGCCCTTGTGCAGCCTACCGGCGGCGCAGTTAACCCGAACGTCGACAGCGCCCTCGCGCAGCTCGGCAACGTGTGGGAGACCATGGTTCTCAACTGCTTGGACGTAGCGGACACCGTCACACTCGGCAAGATCAACACCGTCGGCGAAGGCCGCTGGGGTGCGCTGGTGCGCAAGCCGTTCGTGTCGTTTGTCGGCAACACCGCTGCGAGCGTCAACTCAGCGATCACCGTGAGCGACGCGCGCCGCACCGACCGCATTAACGCCCAACTTGTGGCGCCAGCGTCGAAAGACCTGCCGCTCGTGGTGGCTGCTCGCCAGCTCGCCCGCATCGCTCCGGTAGCCAACAACAACCCGGCCCGCGACTACGGCAGCTTGGACGCCACCGGCTTGACGCCTGGCGCGGACGCTTCGCAATGGACGTACCCGGACCGTGATCAAGCGGTTAAAGGCGGCAGCTCCACCGTCGAGGTTAAGGACGGCGTTGTAAATATCGCGGACGTGGTGACGTTCTACCACCCAACCGGCGACGCGCTGCCCGCTTACCGCTACGTGTGCGACATCGTCAAGTGTATGAATATTATTTTTAACCTCGACTTGATCTTCGCCACCGACGAGTGGGACGGGGCGCCCTTGATCCCGGACGAGCAAGCCACCACCAACCCGACGGCGCGCAAGCCCCGCACAGCGGTGACAGCAGTTAATTCGATGATCGATAGCCTCGGCCTCGCCGCGATTATCAGCGACCCGGCAACGGCTAAGACCCGTACCGTGGCCGCGATCAGCAGCCAGAACCCCAAGCGCCTCGACGTAGCGTTAACCGTGCAACTTGCGGGCAACGCGAATATCATTAGCGTCGATTTTAACTTTGGCTTTTATTTTGGCGTAACGCCAATCGTGGAGGTGTAATGTGGCTGCAATTGGCGGTAGCATACAGTCAGTAACCCTTAAAGGCCGCGAGTTCGCGGTCGCAGCCGACGCCGAGTCCCAGCGCAAGCTGGGGGGCTTCGAGAACGAAGTGCGCGCGAACGGCGACGGCACTGCGCGCATCATTAAAACCCGCGTCCCGCTGTCTCTTGACGGCTTGACGCTGGTTGTCGACGACTCGCGCGGCGACCATGAGTTTCTGCAAGGTCTCGCCGACCGCAGCGACTTCTGGCCGCTGGCCATCACCTACGCCTCGGGCGTGACGTATGGCGGCACCGGGCAGATAATCGGCGAGATGCAGTTCTCCAGTCAGGCGTCAACGGCGCAACTGTCGTTAAGCGGTCCGGGCAAGTTAACCCGCCAATAAAACGGCGGTAAATAGGGCGAATACTGTCGCGCGGCTTGCCCTAGCCCATGCCTTGCGCAAGCGAGGGCGCGGCACCTAATTTAAAACCGAATAGGGCAAACACCATGAATAAGCTAGACACTAAAACGGCCGAGGCCGAGTTCGACCGCTGGGCGGACGCGATGGACCTAGACCTCGACCCCGCAGGCATGGACGAAAAAGACGCCGCAGCGTTCAAAAAGCAAAAGCGCCGCATTGTGTCCGCCATTGAGTCGGGCGCGCTGGTGATCGGGTCGGACGGCCTCGCCACTTACACGCCGCAGAACGACAAGACCCCGCACAAAGACCCGATTACGTTCAACGAGCGCACCGGCGCGTCGCTGATGGCGATGGACGGCAAAGGTAAAAACCAAGACGTGGCCAAAACCTACGCTATGATGGCGGACATGTGCGGCGTTAACGCTAAAGTGTTCGCGGGTATGGTCGGGATTGACGCCAAGGTCTGCGAGGCGTTGTACGTTTTTTTGATGGACTAGTCCGGGAGCCGCTTGTCCGGTATGGCGATGACTTTCGCATACCGAAACGCGGCCACACTTTCGGCGCGGTCTACGGCGAGATGTTGCTGCAGATCGCGCGCGATTACCCCGGACTGCCAGACTGTCGAACGCTCACAGCGTCGCAAATACGATTTTTTTATAACGGACTCCGCGCCGAGTTGCGGGAGCACACTAGACCGAGGTAGCCAATGGCCGGACGTTTTAGCGTCGAGGCGGTATTTAGCGCCGTCGATAAGGTGACAGCCCCCGTAACGCGGATGCAGAACGCCGTCGGCAAGATGACGCGCAGCGTCGAGCGCGGGCTGCGATCCGTTACCGCTGTCACTAACTCCGCCGTCTCCGGCATCACCTCCGCGACCGGTACAATCGTTAAGTTCGGCGTCGCGGGCTTCGGCCTGCTCGCCGGTGCGGTCGCACTGGTTACCCGTGAATTTTCCAAGATCGAAAACGCCGAGGCTTTCTTTACGCCGCTAATGGGTGGCGCCGCGCGGGCTAAAGCTCTCGTCGACGCGCTCAACGAAACCGCAGCTAGCACCCCCTTCCAGTTTGAGCAGCTCGCCGACGCGGCCGGGCAGCTTTTACCCGCCATGAACGGTGACATCGAGCGGACAATTCGCACCGTTCGGATGCTAGGCGATACCGTCGGCGGGAACGCGCAAAAGATGGAAAGCGTAACACGCGAATTTGCGCAGGCCATGCTAACTAACAAGGTCGGACTAGACTCGCTCAAGATTATGGCGGGCGCAGGCGTCCCTATCTTTACCGAATTAGCCGCCGTGATGGGCACGAAAGTCAATGCGGCGTTTTTTAAGATGATTAGCGCCGGTAAAGTGACGACTAAGGAACTCGAGGCGGCTTTTGCGCGCATGACAGGCGCGGGCGGCAAATTCTACCGGGGCATGGAAATCGCCAGCCAAACAACCACCGGTTTGTGGTCGTCGTTCACCGATAACGCAGGGCAGGCCGCCGCTGAGCTGGGGCGCGTTTTGTCGCCTACGGTTAAGGAAGTCATCGTTTTGATGGATGATGTGGCCAAGCGTGTTAAGGCGTGGATTATCGCCAATAAAGACTTTATCCAGCTACGTGTAGACACGTTCGTAGACCGTATTAAAAAATCACTCTCCGGGTTTATCGACCGCATGGTCGAGCTGGACAAACAGCACTCAATACTTGACCGCATCGCCGACGGGTTCGGCAAAGTGTCCGACGCTATCGACTGGCTCGTCGCTCACGGCGCCGAAGTCGTGACCCTTACCAAGTGGGTCGCGGGTTTGGTCGTCGGCCTTAACGTACTTGTCGGCGTGCTGACGCTGGTCAATATTGCGATGGCGGCAAACCCTATCGGCCTTATCGTTATCGGGATCGCTGCGGCCATAGCGGCTATCACGGCGATGATCGTCTACGTCGACGAGTTGCTCGGCATGTTCGAGGACGCCCCGCTGTGGCTGCGCGTGATGCTCGCCCCGCTAGAGTTGATTCTGCGCACCATCAAACTGATAAAAGACAACTGGGACAGCATCGTTAGCGGCGGCAAAAAGTTCGCGGCCTTCCTTGGCTTTGACGTGGGCGCCGTACCCGAGCAGGCCGCCACCCTCACGACCGGCGCGACTGCGGACACCTCCCGCTACACCGACAACTTATTCGCGCCTACGATTAACATCGCGCCGACCTCGCCTACCGTGCTCCAGGCTCCAGCCGTTGCGCCCGTAGTCAACGCCGCACCGCCTACCGTGCTCCAGGCTCCAGCCGTTGCGCCCGTAGTCAACGCCGCACCGCCTACCGTGCTCCAGGCTCCAGCCGTTGCGCCCGTAGTCAACGCCGCACCGGTATTGCTCCGCGCGCCGCAAGCGGCAGAGGCGCCGACCTTCGGTCAACCCGCCGCCAACGACGAGCAGCAGCCCGCCGGCGGCCCGGTTATGGTTACGCCGCAAGAGCGCGTGAGCCGCAGCATCGAGGAGCGCACCACCAACACGAACAGCACCGCCGAGGTGACTATCCGCGACGGCACAGGCCGCGCCGAAGTGACCAGCGGCAAACTATCCAGCAACATCAAACTACAGAAAACAGGCAGCTTTTAATGACGTGGGAGACACGCACAAAACCAGCGACGTACACCGCACCGAGCGGCGCTCGCGTATCGTTCGGGTATGAGTCGCTCGACAAGTCGTTCGAGAAGCAAACCAGCGCGCACACGTTCCCCGGTCTCGACGGCACGTATGTGCAGGACCAGGGCACCAGCTCCCGCCGCTATCCTATGCGGGCGATATTTTGGGGGCGCAACCACGACATCGAGGCGGCGCGCTTCCTGTCGGCGCTAGCCGAGCGCGGACGGGGGCGCCTTGAGCACCCACGCGACGGCAGTGTGTTCGTGGTGCCGTTTGGTGCGGTCACTACGCGCGAAGATTTGGTGTCCGAGGCGAACCAAACGATTGCCGAGGTCGAATTTTGGGAGTCGTTGGGCGAGCAGTACCCCGGCGGCGTGACCGGACTCAACACCGCAGCACTCGAAGCGGTCGACGAGTCCTACGCGGCGATTATCCGCGAGTTTACTGACAATATAGACGTTCGGCTCCCGTCCGACCTCGTCAAAGTGCGCAACCGCTTGTCGGCTAACGTTGACGTCGTGCGCCTTACGCTGGGGGTGGTCGCTGGGCAGGACTCGGCCAGCTCCCGCACGTTCAACCGCATTGCCGATTCAATCATCGCGGGCGTTGACTCGTTCGAGTCCGACCCCTCGATCATCGCAGGGCAGGTTGTCGCGCTGGTGCGCGCACCGCTGGGCGCCGGCGCCTCGCCGTCGGTTTCTGCGGTGGGTTACGGCGGCGCGGTCGATGCGCTAACCGCTCGCACGGACGGCGGGCAAGGTTTCAAAGCCGACGAGCTGTTCGCCATGGCGACCGCTACGGCCTACGTCGAGTCGTCCGTCACGTCGGCCTACCCCACGCGCACCGGCTCGCTGTCGGCAGCGTCAGAGGTAGGGCGGCAGCTCGGCGCGGTCAATACCTGGCGCGAGGTGAACTATGCCGCTAGTTGATACCGGCGAGAGTTACGCCGCACTACAAAACGCGGGGGCACTCGCTTCGGGGTATCTGGTCGAGTACAGCTTCTCGCTAATTCAAGAGCGCCGCATCGTGTTAGGCCGTGCGCGCACTATCATAGACCTCGCGGGGCAGCTCTACGGCACGGTAGACGATAAGCTCGACGCGATGATCGACATTAACGGCTTCACGGGCGACGAGATAGTCGAAATACCGGCAGGCCGCGAGGTCGTTTACTATGTATGAAGTCAAGGCGGGCGATACGTTTGACGGCATAAGCCGCAAGCTATACGGCACCAACGAACAGGCCGCCACGCTCAAAGCCGCCAACCCCGGCGCAGGCGACCCGCCGCAACTCGGCGCGGTGCTGTTCACGCCGCCAACCAGCTCCCCGCGTCCCGTCCCCCCTTCGGACTTAGTGACGATCAGCATCGACGGCGCGGCGTTTTTCGGCTGGACTCAGGTAGGCGTCACGCGCAGCATGGACTCTTTCAGCTCGTTCATATTCGAGTCAATTTGGAACCCGGACGACCGCACGCACCGCCGCGCTTTTCAGCCTTTTCAATTCCGCGATGTGGTTATCGCCGACGGCGCCGACGTGCTCCTAACCGGCACGCTCATCGACGCCACGCCTGCCGTGGACGACAAAAGCAGCAAGGTAACGGTGTCGGGCTACGCCCTGCCGGGTGTGCTCAACGACTGCACCGCCCCGGCGTCTGCGCTGCCCCTTGAAGGTGACCGGCAGACCCTTGGCGGCGTAGCGTCGCAACTCTTGACGCTGTTCGGGCTGCAGCTCGACATGCCCGACCCCGGACCGGCGTTTGATCGCGAGGCGATAGCGCCCGAGGATAAAGTGCTCGACTATCTAACGCGCCTAGCCGGGCAGCGCAACAAGATCATCACGGACACGCCGCAAGGCGCTTGCCGCATTTACTCTGAGACGGCCACGCCGCCCGTGGCGACGCTACGCCCCGGTGACTTCGAGTCGATAGCGCCCCGTTTTCAAGGGCAAGACTATTACAGCAGCATCACCGGCCGCGCCCCTACCAGCTTCCAAGGAGTCGAGGACGAGCCGGGGTCGGTATTCACCGCGCAAAACCCAAAGCTACGCGGGCGCGCCCGCCCTTACACGTTTAAAGCCACCGAGACCGAAGCCGGTACGCTCCCCGAAGCGACGCGCGCCAAGCTGGGCAGGATGCACGCTAACGCGGTCGAGTACATCGTGGCCGTAAATAGCTGGCGCACCGACAGCGGCAGGCTGTGGGCACCGGGCGACCGCGTTATAGTCTATGCTCCCGACGTGATGATATACTCGCACTACACGTTTTTAATTCGCGAGGTTCGGTACTCCATGGACGCAACGACCAAAACCGCCGAGCTGACGCTCGTACTGCCGGGCGCGTTTAATGGCGCCGTGCCGGAGCATATGCCGTGGGAATAATTGGCAAGCTTCTATCGTTTACGCGCGCCACTCGCGACAACGCCAAGCAGGCCGACATTAAGATCGCGACCAGCGGCGACACGCTTACCGCCCAATACGTCCAGGGGGCAGGCGACGACGCCGTCCCGCTGCCGGGGGATTACCCGCTGTGCGTGCGTATCGAACGCGCCGGGCGTGTCGTGGTGGTGGGTTTCGTCGAGCCGGACGCAACGCAGACCGCACAGGCTGGCGAGCGCCGCATGTACGCACGGGACGGCGACCGCGCCGAGGTCGTACAGATTTGGCTTAAGAACGACGGCACGCTCCTCGCCTCCAACGACAACGGGTCGTATGAGTTGCGCCCTGACGGATCGCATAAGATGACCAGCCCCGGCGGCAGTTACGAGCTTTTCGCGGACGGCAAACAGCGCCTCGAAAACGACAACGGGTCGTATGAGTTGCGCGCCAACGGCAGCCACCGCAGCCAGAACGCCTCCGGGTACTACGAGTTGCAGGCGGGGGGCACGGTTGACGTGAACACCGCCACAATCGACCCAGCGGGCAACATCGTCGCGACCAGCGTGTCGGCTCCGTCAATTAAAGTTAACGGCAAAGAGCTTAAAGATCACAAACACAGCGGCGTCACGCCGGGCGGCGGACAAACAGGGCCAAACGTATGACGGACGTACTACTCGAACAAAGCGACGACGGCGGCGAAATGACTATCGAATCCGGCCTCGTAGCCCTTACAGACGACTTCCGCTCGGCGGTCTACTTGTCGGTGTTCGGCGGCAACGAGGACGACGACGGCCTCGACAGCTCCGCGCAGTGGTGGGGCAATCTCGACGAAGCCGACCCAGCCAGGCGCTACCGCAGCCGCACCGAGTACACGTTACAGTCGCTGTCCCCGAACAGCGCTAACCTGCTACTGCTCGAAGATGCCGTCCGCACAGACCTGCAATGGCTGCTCGACTCCGGCGCCGCCAAGCAAGTCGAGGCCGTCGCGTCGATTCCCGCATTGAATAAGGTGTCGCTGGTTGTTATTATCAACGGCGACATTACTGTAACCTACCTCGAAAACTGGGCGGCGTTCCAATGACCACACCAACCACGGCGCAGCTATCCGCGAACATAGTGGCGAGCATCTCGGCGGCGATCAGCCAGACCGTACCGCTATTGCCTAAGTCTTTCGTGGCGGTCCTGGCTAAAGCCCTCGCCGCCGTGCTCGTCATATTGTACAAGCGCGCCGACTTTATCGGCTTGCAGTGGTTCGTCGCTACGGCGTCGAGCCGCCCGACTACGTTTAACGGCCAAACAATCACCCCGCTTATTGAGATAGGCCGTCAGATCGGCGTCGGCGACCCTACCGGCGCCACGCAGGCCGAGTTTGTCGCGGCCATATCGGTGCAAGTCCAGACCGGCAGCTTGCCGCCCGGCACGCAGATTATCGGCGCCAACGGGGTCACATACCTTCTTATCGGCTCCGTATCGCTTAACGCCTCGACGGTTTCCGGCACATTCCGGGCCGCGAGTGACCAGTCCGGCGGAGACGGTGCGGGTGCTATCGGAAACCTTCCGGTGTCGTCTGTGTTGTCGTTCGCCAACCCGCTGCCCAACGTTGCGCGCACAGTAACCGTCACGTCTATTGTGACCGTCGGCGCGGACGCCGAGAACCTCGATATAGACTACCGCCGCCGCGTGCTTGACCGTTGGCAGAAACGCCCACAAGGCGGCGCGCTTGCGGATTACGAGCAATGGGCGGAGACGGTGCCCGGTATTATTAACGTCTACCCGTACACCGGCGCAGACCCCGGCGAGGTGGATGTCTACTGCGAGGCGACCGTCGCGTCGTCTGGCGACCCGGACGGCATACCGACCGCCCCGCAGCTCGCCGCCGTGCTGGCTGCGATTAACTACGATGAGAACGGCCTCGCGTCACGCCGCCCGGCTAATGCGTTCGTAAACACGCTGCCAATCACCCGCACGCACTTCGACATAGTCGTTACCGGCCTTGCGGACGTAGCCGACGAGGCGCAAGTCGAGGCGGATATCGTCGCAGCGGTCGAGGCGTACTTTTTAGCCGCGTCGCCGTACATTAACGGCTTGACCGTGCCGCCGCGCCGTGACCGCCTCACGCGCTCCGCTATCATCGGCGTGGTCGAGGACATCGTGACCGCCGCTAACGGCACCTTTACGACGGCAACATTCGAGGAGGTTGGCGGTTCGCCCGTTGAGACGTACACGTTAGGCCGTGGCGAGAAGGCCATCGCCGAGTCGGTGACGTTCGCCTGATGCGCGTATCTCTCGACACGTTCAAGCACCTTCTGCCGACTGGCCGCGCGTGGTCTTTGACCGTCGAGAAGCGCCTGCGCCAGTTCTTCACCGGATTGGTCGAGCCTTTAGCCGACGCGCAAGATGCGCAAGACACGACTTACAACGACGTGCGCCCGCAGTACACGACCAAGCTGTCCGAGTGGGAGGTACAATTCGGGATATTCACGTCCGCCGCGACCGAACAGGCACGACGCGACCGTCTTGCCGCTGCGTGGCGGGCTATCGGCGGGCAGTCGCCCCGCTACTTGCAGGACACCGTCCAGGCGGCGGGCTTTCCGCTCTACGTGCACGAGTGGTGGCAGCCGGGCACTAACCCGCCCGTCGCGCGCATTCCGCAGAATTTTATTGCACCGGACGGCGCCCCCTCGGGTTTTGGCGTTATGCTGGGCGGGGACGGCGTGCAGCTCGGCAGGGAGTCGACACAGCTCGGGCGCGGGCGTAGACTTGGCATATTGATCGAGGACAACCTACCCCAGCCCGTCGCGTGGCCGCCCAGCGAAGCCGAGCGCCCCTACTTTTTGTACTTCGGCGGCGTTATGCTGGGGGACTTAGTGCAGATACCGGCGGCGCGTGAAGCCGAGTTGAGAACGTTATTGTTAAAAATATGCCCCGCCCAGCAATGGATCGGGCTTTTTGTGGAGTTCGTCTGATGGCGTACAAAACCGAACTACTTCCCAACAGCGTACCGGCCAGCGCCGACTACCCTTTCGGGTCGGGTAAAAATGAGTCAGTGCCCGGCACGTCTAACGACGGCACGCCGCTGCGGGCTTCGACATTCAACGACCAGCAAGCACTATTCCAGGGGCTACTGTCCCGCGAGTCGATCACCCCCACCGGCACACCGGACACCGTGCCCGCTTCGCAATACCGCGACGGGATGGGTCGTATGATCGCCCGTGGTGGCGATGTGGTCGACAAGGCGAACGGCGCTACCGCCGAGCTGGGCAAGATTAACCGACCGCTTAACGGCTCCGGCCCGATCACTGTACTGCTGCCGACGACAGGGCTTTACGCTTACGCGACGGTGTTGTTCTCCGACGAGCCGCCCGCCCTATACGCGGCCAACCCGGTGACGTGGGACGCTGGCGCGGAGTTCATCGGCGCCACGGCGCACACTGTCGAGCTGCTAACCGATAAGTTACTCGGGGGCTTCCAGCGCAACGCCGCAAACACGCTTTGGTATCCGATAAAGTTACGCATCAAGGGGTCCACATAATGGCCGACGCTACATTCGAAAGCTTTTTTAACAGCGGCGGCGGGGGTGGCGTCGACATCGGCGACGTGACACTACAACCCCCCGCAGGCACGTCGTATGCGAAAGACGCGCAACTCTATCTGCAAACCGGCTTTTTTGTCGACAAAGCCGCCTACCCGGAGGCCGCAGCTAACGAGCGGTGCAAGGTGACGGGTTTGCCGGTCACGCTACCCGTGTCGGTCACCGTGCTGTCGTCCGCATACGACGGCGCGGGCACGATAATCGCGGCTTACGGCTCTACCAACGTTTTACGGTCTACAGACTGGGGAGCGACGTGGGCGGTAGTGGCGACCGGATCGTCAACCGGCGTGACGGCTGTGGTGCGGGCGGGCGCACGTTTCATAGTCGCAGGCAACAGCGGGACAACTATCGAAGTCCTCCGCAGTAACGACGGGTCGGCGTGGTCGAGTGGCGGGACGCTTACCTCGACAGGCATGACCGGGCAGACAATTACCGGCGCGTGGAACGGGTCGCTTGCCATGTTTGTGGCGGCCGGCAATGTCACGGCAGCCGTGACGACGCCGGACGGCGCGGCATTAACGCAGCGCACGCTCCCCGCCGCCTTGCAATCGTATTTTATAACCGCGAAAGGGTCGACGTTTTACTTTGGCGCATCGTCTTCGGGCGACACCTATACCACCGACACGGGCGCCCCTGGCAGTTTTACCACCATCCCCGTGGCGTCGGTAGGATTCACGACGCAGCCCCTCGACGCGGTGACAGTGGGGGGCACGGTCATGGTCGTATCGACGCTGACCGGGGTCTATGCTACTTCGACGGACTTGTCGGCGTGGGTCCTTCGGAAAATGCCGCGCACGACGCAGAACCTCCCCTCGCGTGGGGGGAACGTGCGCCCGCTTACCTCCGACGGTACGCGCGCTTATTGGGGTTTGCCGTCAGAGGTGCTGTGGTCTACGGACGGCATCAACTGGGCGCGCCGCTCGGTATCCACGCAGCAGGTGCAGGCGCACCATGTAGTAGCGGGGCGCGCGTTACTGCCCACAACGGGGGCAGGGGTCAACGCCAGTGCGGCACGCACAGCCGACTGGGCCGTCGCCGACTACGTAGGCAGCTCCGAGGTGATTTTTAGCGGCGGCCTAGTCGCATACCTGAGGATTAGATAATGGAAATTTACGCACCAACAGGCGGCGCGACCCGCCGCTACGCCCTCAAGCCCGGCGACGTCCTGCAATTGCTCGGCGCCACGGCTTACGCCGCGCTGTACGCCGCAGCGTACCCGCGCGACGTTTCGCCAGTCGACCCGCAAGCGCTGTTTTTCCTTGAGTCTGCGAAAAACCCCTACAGCGACGACGGGCTACTGCTCGTCGACCGACCACCCGTAACCGACGCCATGGCGTATTTCGTGGCCGTTGGGTACATCACACAAGCCGACGCCGACCGCGTCAAACAAGGTAAACCGATATGATTAGCAAGAAGCCTTTAGCACTCGCCATCGGCCTGGCGTCCTGCGTGACTGCCTGCACGGTCCTTGAAAACTACGAGTTCGGCGACGCTACCCGCGCAGCCCTTAAGACCGCCGCGCAGATCAATGCGCTTAAAGCCGACTACTGCTCGACCCCGAACGGCCCGTCGCGCGACTTGATCCTGCAAGCTATCCGCCGGGTCGATCCCGAGTATGTGGGGGTGTGCGTTGTCGAAGCACCTTGATCGGGTACGGGCTGCGCACGCTGACGCGGTGGCCGGTAGGCTATCCGCATCGCCGAGCTTCATCGCCGCCACGCCGGAGCGGATCGCCGCCCAGGTAAACGGCTGCGGGGACTCGGGGGCTAAATTCGACTTTGTGCCGGAGACTATTTATGGTCTGCGCGTGTCGCCTGCGTGCTACGTTCACGACTGGGACTACACCGAGGGGACGACCGAGTGGGACAAGCGCGAAGCCGACGCGCGCTTCTTGCGCAACATGTTGTATCTAATAGAGCGCGAGCGCGGAGTCGTGGCGGCAGTGCTGCGCCTATTCCGTCGCCGTCGCGCTTTGGTGTACTATGAAGCGGTGGTCGAGTTCGGCCACTCAGCATTTTGGAGGGGAAAAGATGGCCAGAAACACTAAACCGACGAAGCCCGCGAAGACTTCGACGACAAAATCTACACCAAAGCCCGCGCCGACTAAAGGAAAGGCAAAATGATTGCTAGAATACTGATAGCGCTAGCAGTGGTCGTTGCGTGTTTTGTCGCGCCGTCCTTGGTAGCTAGCCCTTACACTGAGCTGTGGGACTTGTTGCAAGATGGCGTTATGAGTGCGGCAGTTATCGCGCTGATGTTGCGGGTAGTGCGCGGAGTCACCGCGATACTTATCTGCGTCATCGAGGCGTTTTTGATTTTCACTGCCGTTCTATACGGGATTCACTTCGACGCGCGGCACTCCGCGCCCGTTGCCTTAAATTACACAGCGATACACGACGCGGCGTTCTATCTTGAACTCGCGATAATCGGGGCTAGGACACTACTCGGACTAAGAGAAATTGGCGCAGATGTTAGTCGTATCGTTGCTGGTAGTTCTGCTCCTTCTGTCGGTGGCGGCCATAGCGAGCGCTATCAATGACCGACTACCTCGCAAACGCAAAAAGCGCCATAGCGCTAGTGATCGGGATTGTCGCTAGTGGATTTACCCAACTGATGGGCGTACTTCCCGACGATATGGGCAAGCTCACGAGTCTGTCCGGTCTGTGTGTCGCTCTCGCTATGTTTAGTAAGCTCCGCGCTGAACGAAAGAAGACCCAGCGCGAAACCGAGCTACTTGACCTTGAGATCGCGAAGCGAAAGAGCGAGACGGAGGGCTAACCGATGCAGCCCGCCGTTAAAGAATCGCCGTATAACGTACCCCCGCGCCACACTTACCGCCGTAAACGCCGCAGTAATCGCGACGTGCTGCCCGCCGGTGTAGTCTAGCCCCACCATTGCGGCGATAGGCGGCCACGCCAAGAACGACACGACCAGACCGACGCCCGTATTAACGAGCGTCTCGATTAGTGAGACGAGTCTAGTTTGCTCCATTGCGCACCTCAGGCAAGGCGTAGTCCCCGCTGGACTTAGGGGCGAGCAGTACCAGTGCCGTGGGGCTGTACCCGCGAGCAGACGGCGTCCCCTCGATAACACACTCCGCCGGACGGACGCCGTAAAGGTGCATTAGCTGCGCCGGGCCGATCCAATGCCGCTGCCCGTCGGATTGGCTAATGACGTAACCGGGGCGGATTAGGTACTTCTTGCGCATTACACCACCCCCGCCACGGTGTCGGCCAAGCGCTCGAAATCCGCCTGCAGGCCGTTAAAGTGGTCGCTAGTCCAGTACGGCGGGGCGCCGTCGCACAACGCCTTAGCGTTATCGACCTTCATGCCTTCGAGCTGCACGAGTAGCGCGTACATGCGGCACTGGTACATAAGGAGTTCGGGACTCATAGTGCCACCCCCAGCCGTTCACCGAACCGCACCGCCGCACCGCGCAGATCGTCAAGCGTGCCGTTGTTGTCGATAACCAGATCGGCTACGTCGCGACTAATTGTAAGCGTCGGGTCAACCGTACCGACACGCGCCGATGCATCGACCCACACCACATAGTCGAACAGATGGCGCGACGCTGCGAACTCCTCGGCGCACCGCATACCGTCGTAGACGTCGGCGCGGGACAGTATCTCGCGAGTAAGGGTCGTCTTGTCGGGAGTGTTGTAGAGGCTGATTAGCTCGCGCCACACTTCGCGGCTATGGTGGCGCATCGAGTATGCGTGCTCCGGGCTGGCGAACGGTTCGCCGACCCACGCCAGCGCGATCGCGTTCAACGCAGGCCAGATATGCGGCAGCGCGGCAAGGCTCGACGACAAGCACTCGGCGCCGTATAGCTGCGTAAGCAACTTGCAAAACGCGCCCTTACCGTGGCCGCCGTGGCCGAGTACCAGGACTGCGCGGCGGCGGTAAACGTATTGCGCAAAGCACACCGCCATCGCGCCGACCCATTCTTTAGGCACGGGGGTCGCTGTGTCGCGGCAGTAGCGCGACGACTCAACACCGCACACCTCGTCGCCTTCGCACACCCTGTCGTGCCCGCGTAGTTGCCTGTAAAGCATCATGATTCACTTACCCCCTGCATTGCTTTAAACCATTCGACCGCCTCGGGTTTCTCGGGGTCGTTCATGTGTCCGGCGTACTCGCGCGGCGGTGTCGTAGCGGCCTTAAAATACTCTTGTAACTGCGTGACGTTCTGGTCGACTTTAAGCTGCGACATAAGCACATCAAACGCGACGATGGCATAGCGCATATCGCGCCCCGTCACCAGCTCGTTAGTGCGCACCGCTGCGACTATCTCGCTAAGGGTAAGCGGCGCCGGCCGCCCTACGTACTGAACCGACACGTTGTCGCCGGTGGTTGTTTCGATAGGTTCGTCGTTAATCACGGTCGTTCTCCTGTGGTTTGTTCATTTGGTGCATGCGCAAGTGTTCCTCGGCAGCGGCGAGGGCAGCGTGACGGCGCGCCCGTTCGGCCATTGAGTCGCGCGGCGTTGTGCGTTCGATTAGGCGGCGCGCTCCGGCCACTTTGGCGCGGAGCAGTGCGTCGGTTCGGTGCCAGTGGTAGGCGGAGGTCACAGGCACACCCCCACGACCACGTAGTCGCCGAACTCGGACTCGCCGATAAAACGGTCGCCGAGATGCGCGCAGGTTTTGGCGCGGGCGTCTAGCCAGTAGTTCGACTGCACGCCGGGGCCGTTCGGTACGCGGATCACGGGCGTTTTGTTGTGCGTTTCGCGCACCAGCCCGTCGATATCTACCGGCGTGCGCGCCGTCTTCGAGTCGAAGAACCGCTCGAACGGCGGGTCGCGCCCCTCAAACGCTACCGGCGCACGGGTGGCGGGGTCATAGCGCCCGTCGGGTAACTCTGTCGGGGCGCGGTGGCAGCGGGCGCCGTCCGACCCGTACATGAAGCCGCCGCGCACTACGACGTGGTGCAGATACAGGCGCACGTCTTTTACGCCGACCGCAAGCGCAACCCACGCAAAGGCGTCTTTAACGCGCGTCGCCGTAGCGCGCGCAGGGCTAAAATAAACGTAAAGCTGGTCGAGCTGGCCGTCGGTGAGCTGCGCGCCGTTGCGGAGCATATCGACAAGCGTGACGGCTTTCGCCTTGTTGATTTTTGGGACGTGGGCGTTAATTGGTCGCACGGTGTTTCCCCTCTTAGGCGGCTATTTCCAGCGATTTAAAGTACACGCCTACCCAGCCGAGGTTTACATACTCCGCAACACGCGCGCGGACGTTCGGGTGGCGCATTTCCAACAACTCGACGGCCTTCGCAGTCGTGCCGCCTTTCATTTCTTGGCGGATTTCCGCCGCTACTTGCTCGCGGGCTTCACGGGTCACAAACTCCATGATCACGGCGTTAGACTTATACCCCTCGATTACTTTGGCGGCGGTTTTGGCGGCTTCTAACATTTGGTCGTTTCCTGTTTGGGTTGGTGTAAGAGCACTATAACAAAGCGTGAGCGCTCACGCAAGCCCCCTACCGCCGATTATTTCGCCGAGCTTTGCGCGCCCGCTTGGCCGCAGCTCTCGCCGCGTTTGGTTTCTGGCAGTTGTCTTTGCCGCCCCAATGCCCGCGCCGACGTTTCGGCGTGCGGTACTCGTACGGGTGGCGCTCCGCTATGGGTTCGAGATGCCCCACTCCGGCGGACAACGCCATCGCCACGGTAAAACCTAAAGCAGTTGATTTACGCATAATACTTAGTCCTTCTGGTAACGTTTATGCCGCCATCCCGCCGCCTTGATAGGCCACCAGCTAGCCCAGGATGGACGCTCGGACGCGACAGCGACCAGCTCCTCGACCGACCCGACACCGACCGGCACTTCGGTACAGCCTTCGTCGTGGGTGTGCATCGCGGCAGGGTAGCCCCGGCTCTCGGCGCGCAATAGAAACTCGGCTTGAATATCCGCGCTAACGGCTTGGACTTTGTTCTCGAACAGACGACCGCCGAAGGTTTCCAGCCGCACCCAGCCAACCGGACCCTTAGCCGAATTGCTGTTGTACCCCTCGAAGGTGATTTTCAGGCACGGCCCCCGGTTAAGCTTATCGACGGCAGGTGTCAAGCGTGGGCGGTGGTAGTGCAGGAAGCGCCCCGACGGTAACCGAGCGAACACGATGTCGTCGCGGTAGATGTAGGCTATGTCGTAGTGCGCGAACCACTGGCCGGGGTTTTGTACGGCGGCGATAAACGCACCCTCAAGGCCGAACAGCTCGGGGCGGTAGTCCCATTTACCAGGGCCGACCCAACGGAATTGCCCGCCCCACATGTCGACGATCTCAGGGGACTCCTCGCGCCACTTCAACACGTCGGCCTTGATCGCTTCATCGTCCGCGAAGTACTCGTCGGCGCCGAAGTTTTTCCACGCCGTAACCCACCCGCCATAGCCGCCTGCGAGTTCGCGAATCTTGCCGACGCCCTTGCGCGCGGGGTGGTGCATCCCGTTGCGTTTTTTATAGTCGAGAATCTCCTCAAACGGAATGCCGGTGGCTTTGGACGCGCTCGCCTCGTAAATCTTGCCGTGGGTGCTAAACACTTCGATGCGCCAGTGGCAGCGCGCCAGACACGCAGCGACCACGGCTTCGATGGCCGAGAAGTCGACACACACAAACTCGTGACCCTCGCGGGCGACAAACAGCCCACGCAGGCAGCCGCACAGCACGACGATAGCGTCGCCCCAGCACCGTTCGACCCAGTCCAGCGAACGCGTGCGGATATCGGCGATGGCTTGCTCGACCGCTTCGATTGTCCAGTCGCTCAGCTCGTGAAACATCCAAGCCCCGCAGCGCGGACAGCCGATAGTCGCGACGTCCTGCCCGAATATCTGGTTGCAGCCTTCGCACCGGCAGGTTTTAGGGCCTTTCGCGGTGATGTTCTGCAACTGCACGCCGCCCGCAGACCATCGGCCTGTACGATCCGCGCCGCAGTATGTGTACTGGTCGCGTAGGCGCCCGTCGCGCGACACTTGCAGCTTGAGGGTGTAAAGCTTTTTGACGTTCGCAGCGCCCAGCGTCTCGCGTATCTCAAGGGCGCGGCGACACTGCTGCGGCAAGTCGGTACGCTTGAGCGCGTCGGCGACGGTGTCCTTAGTCAAATCGACGAGGCCGACGCCCTTCGCCGCGAGCCATTCGCCAAACTTCGCCACCTCCGACACCGAGGCGACGTGCCCTTCGGTTATTTGCTGCAGCTCGGCGGTGTAGCGCCGCTCGCACTGCCCGAGTACATCGAGCGCCGCGTCGAGGGTTTCGACATCCACCCCCACCCCGCGCAGGTTGATAGTCTGGTCGAGCTGCCAGACGGCGAACTCGTAGGGCGACAAGTCCGGGATGCGCGCCGAGGCGTGATCCTCCGCCACGACGTCGCCGTCGTTGTATTTGTAAAGCGCGGCAAAGTCCGGCCACGCCGTCGCAGGTGTCCAACGGATAGCGGAGCGGTTTTTCGTGGGGGTGAGTGGGCGCGACAGCTTTTCAAGTAGGCGTTTGCCGTCCGCCTCTTTGCGCGGAGTGCCGAGCACCTTCGCGGCGTTGTCCAGCCCACCCGGCAGCGAGTAGCGGCGAGCTTTAGCCATCGCGCAACGGCACTGCCGCAGGTCGAGCACCGGCCAGCCGAGGCGACGGACGCAAAGCATATTCCACGCGTAAAACTCGAAAGTAATATTCCACGCCTCTATGATCCCGCCCGCTGCGACGTAGTCGAGCAAGTCTTGCGGCGCGGGGAAGCCCGGCGCCCAGTGGCGGCGCCCCTTGCCGTCTTTGAGGTCGTATACCAGCGACACCACCTCGGCGCCGGGGTCGCTGAAGTACTGCGGCGTACCGACCACACCGAGGCCGCCTTTGCCTTGACTGCCAACGCCACGGACGCGCCCCGACGGTTCGACTACATAGCCCGCCGGGCTGTACGTCTCGAAGTCGAACGAGGCGTGTACCGTCGAATAGCCGAACGTCGTAGTGATGCGCGTGCCGTTGGGTAGTATGGTGGGGTCGACCATGTAGCCGCCCATAGCGTCAAGCTCGGGGTGCGCGTTGAAGTCGCACAGGATAAAGCCGTCGCTGGTCGGGTCGTAAACGACGTCCTTAGCGCCGCTCAACACTACGCCGGTGTTCGCGGGTGGCTCCCACCCGTCGTCGGCCCAATTGTGGTGGTAGTCGTACTGGTTCACGATGTCGGCTCCTCTTTAAGCGCCTGCGACGGCCCCCAAATAAAGCGCAACGCCGCCCAAGACGCGCGCACCTTACGCACCGCCCCCATAGACGGAATGGCCGCGATATAGCGAGCATGACGGACAGACGACGGAGCCGCCGACTTGACGCGCCCGACCACTAGCGCCGCGTTGTGCGTTAAGACCAGATCGCCGCGCAGGTCGAGAACTTGGCGGCCTTTTTGGTTGTAGAAGTACATCACCAGACCCCCGTTATATTTTCCAGCAACTCAAAGCCGCGCCGTCCTTCGTAACCATCGAGGCGCACTTAACGCCCTTTTCGACTTCCGTTACGATTATCGGGGTGGTTGCGTTGTTGTAGAGCTTAGCGCCGTAAGCTAGAAAAGCCCCGGCGAGTACGATGGCGACGAGCACCAGTGCATAGATTAGTTTGTTCATACTTCTGCGCCCTATTCGTTAGAAGCAAGCCCGCCGAAGCGGGCCGCGTAGTGGGTTATTGTGGCGGGAGGTAGCTGTGCGCCTGCTGCGGTGCGCCGTAAGGCTGTTGCACTGGAGCTGCTGGCGGTGCGCCGTAAGGCTGTTGCACTGGTGCTTGCTGCGGTGCGCCGTAAGGCTGTTGCACTGGTGCTTGCTGCGGTGCGCCGTAAGGCTGTTGCACTGGTGCTTGCTGCGGTGCGCCGTAAGGCTGTTG
>SXGT01025731.1_pt1 | contig 39606 bp, 35 predicted proteins | sample 3176221 | NCBI WGS metagenome assembly SXGT01 (sample SAMN11356862, study PRJNA531348) | freshwater metagenome | isolation source: freshwater sample F1-120 | place: China: Fuxian Lake, Yuxi | collected 2017-12-25 | reverse complement strand
TCAACGGGAGAGGGCGCGCGCAATCTTGGACAGCTCTTCAGCGCGCGAAGTGCACCTTCACCGGCTCGGTCCACCCCTGGATCGCCTTCCCGCTCGGATCCTTCGCGGGCACCCACCCCCGCCTCCGGAGCGCGCACGTCTTCGCGGCGTCCACGAAGGCGGGCGGCGCGTTGTCGAGGAGCTGCAGCTCCACGAAGTTGCCGCTCGCGTCGACGAGCACCTTGAGCGTGACGGTCGTCGCCTCGATGCGCGACCGATCGATGTCCGGCGGGAACAGGCACTCCCACTTGTCGGGGCCCACCTCGGCGGGCGTGCCGGGTGGCCTCGGCGGAGGAGGCGGCGTCGACACCAGCGTCACGGGCGGCGGCGGGGGCGGCGGCGGCTTCACGGCCACGGGCGGCGCCCTCCACGGCGGCGGACGCGCGACCGCCTCGGCCTCCGCCGGCTGCGCGAGCGCGAGCCGCCTCGCGCCGGCCTTCCGCGCAGCGTCGAACGTCTGCGTGACACGCGCGTAGGGCACCCCCTTCTCCGCGGCGACCACGACGCGGGTCTCGGGCTCGGTTGCCAGCGCGCGGCGGATGCGCTCCTCCACGGTCGCCTCGGGGATGTCCTGCCCGTCGAAGAGGATGGCGCCGCTCTTCGCGAGGAGCACGAGCACGGCGTGCTCGGGTGTCCCGTCCGCCCGGCCCGGCGGGGCGGCGGGCGGACGCTCGGGCTCGCACGCGGTCACGCCGAGGAGGCTCGCCAGGAGGAGCGACGCGATCGCGGATCGGGCCATGCTCGGATCGTACCCGCGCCACCGGGCCTGGCCAAGTCGGCGTTCAGCCGGGCTGCCTCTCCACCGTCAGCCTCTCCCCGTCCTCGCGCACCTTCCGGTATCCGAACATGTGGAACACGTCGAGCGGGTACACGCTCGCGACGTGCGTATCCACGATGAACCGGGACGGATGCCCCACGTCGCGCGTCACGCCCGGCAGCGCCGCGAGCAGCTTGTCGAGGTGCATGTGGCGCAGCACCGACGACGTCGCGAGGCGCGCGCGGCTGACCTTGCGGCCCCAGAAGAAGCCGTCGTCCCCGAGCCCCTGGTAGAGCGGGAGGATGACCATCCCGTCCGATTTCGCGCGGATCTCCCCGTTCCGGTCCCGCGCGAGGAGCTGACCCTTCACCGCGTGATCGAGGCATCGGAACCCGGGCTCCATCCTGAACTCGTCCTTCGCGGTGATCGCGTGGCGCGACACGACCTCGAGCCACGGCGGCAGATCGCCGCGCTTCTCCTCGAGCACGCCGCGGCTCCGCCCGAGCTCGGGGGTCGAGCCCTTCTCGACCAGACCTGCCTGCTCCATCGCGAGCCAGAGCACGGCCTCTAGGTTGTCCACCGAGCCGGGATCGTCGTGCTGGCCGCCCTCGCACCCGAACGTCACGCACCCGCGTCGCGTCCAGTACGACGACAGCACGCCGTCCACCTGCTCCTCGAGGCCCATCACGACGGGCAGCGGGAACGCCTCCACGAACCGCCGCTGCGGCAGCGTGTCGCCGAACAGGACGAACGGGATCCCGTGCGCGCTGGACGTGTGGAAGTCCCCGAGGAAGATCTTTCCGCGCGCGTACCCCATGGCGCCCTCGATGGCGCCCAGGAGCTCCTTCAGCTCCCTGTCTTCCGGGTCCGGCTTCGCGAGCGCCTTCACCTCGGTGACGCGATCCTCCTGCCAGAGTCGGTTGAGGTCCTTCTTCTGGTAGCGCACGCCCATCTGGAGGGCCGCGAGGTTGCCAGCGAACACCCACAGGTCGCCGGCGAGGTCGATCCCGCCCCTGCCGAGGCGCGCGAACACGCGCCGCGCCGCGAGGATGCCCGCGGGCTCGTTGCCATGGACGCCCGCGACGACGATCAACGTCGGGCCGGGGCCGTCGCCCTGGGCGTGGCCGATCTCGCGCTTCTCGATCTTCATCCGCGGGCGCTCCGGGACCGGAGAGGTCGTCACTTCAGTCATCGTCGTCTCCAAAGCGGCCCCCGGCCAAGTCCCTGGTCGATTCTTCCTCGAGCACCTTGGAGGCGATCTGCACGAAGTTCTCCTCCGTGAGGACCGCGACGATGTGCCCGTCCTCCACCACGGGGAGACACCCCACGCGCTCCTTCTGCAGGATCGCGACAGCCTCCAGCGTGGGCGTGTCGGGCGTCACCGTGGGCGGATCCTTCCGCATCAGATCGGCCACGCACGCGGGCGGCTTCGACCCCGGCCGCTGCGTCGCGAGCTTCTGGTAGTGCTGCAGCACCGCGCCGTACGACACCATCCCCATGAGCCGGCCCTTGTCGTCCTCGACGGGGACGTGGCGAAGGCGCTCCCAGCCCATCACCTCGGCCACGAGCTCGATCGGGTCGTCGGCCTGAACCGAGAGGAAGTCCGTGGTCATGTACTGCGACACCTTCTGGTGCCCGCTCGTGGCGCTGTCGTTCTCGTCGAGCTTGGCCTCCGGCCACTCGCTGACCACGTCGCCCGTCTTCTGCCGCGCGATCGTCGCGGCGACGAGCGCCGTCATGCGCGCGCCCTGGGTGCCCCGCTCCTTCATGGCGGCGAGCGACTTCAGCATCCACTGCGAGCCCGTCTGGTGCGTGCGCACGCGGCGCTCGACGATGCCGAGGTACCGCTTCGCGTCGGCGGAGTCGATGCCCGCCCGCGCGAGGCCGGCCTCGGCCACGGGGAGCAGCCTCTCGAGCACCAGCTCGCGCGCGCTGATGTCCTCGCCGTCGAGCCACGTGAAGCGCGCGCCCGCGCCCTCGCGCGCGGCCGCGTAGAGGTTGGCCTGCGCGTGCTCGAAGGGGAGGCGCAGGGTCACGTCGTCCTCGGTCACCTCCATCTCGCGCATCATGCCGAGCCAGAAGGCCGCGTTTGCGATCTCGTCCGTGATGGTGGGCCCGGAGGGCAGCACCCTGAGCTCGATGCGGAGGTGAGGCTTGCCGTTCTCGGAGATGCCATAGCAGGCGCGGTTCCAGCGGTAGATCGTGCCGTTGTGGAGCCTGAGCGCCCTGAGCTCGGGGATCTTGCCCTCGTCGAGCGCCCCGAGCGCGTCCTCGACCGCGTCGGTGCCGACGAGCGCCCGGAAGCGCGCGATGTTCTCCTTGTACAGGTCGGCCGCCGATCCCTTCAGCCACTGCCGCCCGAACGAGACGCGCCCCACGTGCTCGCGCAGGTGGAGGCCCGGCGTGCGGATGTCGCACGCCTGCTCGAAGAGGGCGATGCGCGTCTCGCTCCACAGGCGCCGGCCGAACAGGAGGGGCGAGTTCGTCCCCACGGCGAGCACCGGCGCGAGGAGGAGCTGCGCGATGTTGTACACGTGCGCGAACCGGTCGGGCTCCGTGAGCTGGAGGTGCACCTGGAAGCTCGCGTTACACGACTCGACCATCACCGAGTCGTGCCGGACGATGAGCTCGTCGATGCCCTTGATGGAGAAGTCGTAGGCGCCGCCGCGCGCGGCGTTCATCGCGCGGTTGAGCGTCTGGTACCGCGGGTTCGGCACCATCATGTCGAGGCCGAGGTCGGTCTTGCCGATCGTCGGCAGGATGCCGCAGAGCACCGTCCGCATGCCGATCGCCTCGGCCGCCTCGCGCGCCTTCGTGTACAGGCCCGCGAGCTGCTCCTCCATCGCGGAGAGCCCCCCGCCCGCGAACGGCTGCGGGTCGGCGTTGATCTCCAGGTTGAAGAGCCCGAGCTCGGTCGTGAAGTGCGGATCCTGGAGCCTCTCGAGCATGCGGAGCGCACCCGGCGCCGGGTGGTAGCCGCGATCGACGAGGAAGATCTCCTGCTCCGCGCCGATGCGCGACACGCCGTGCTCGAACGTGCCCTCGTCGGCCATGCGCTCGAACGCGCGCAGATCGGTGAGCAGGGTGCGCATGAACGCGCGCCGCGCGTCACCCTCGAGCTCGCCGTCTATCTTCTTGTGCTCTCGCGTCATCGGGGTGTCGTCACGCCTCCTTCGTCCACTCGCCCAGGTACCTCGGCATCATGGCGCGCCAGGTCACCCAGTCGTGGTCCCAGTCCGGGCCCCACGAGTCGACGAAGTTGGGGATCTTCTGTGTTCCGAGCACGTTGGCGAGCTTCCAGCTCTCGCCGATATTCTCCCATTTTCCTTCGCCGGTGACGATGTGAATGTACCTCGTCCGGAGGATGTCGAGGTGCCTCCCCTCGAGGTGCGGCACGAAGAACAGGGGCGACGACACCTTGAAGAAGTCCGTCGCCTGCCCCTCGTTCCAGCGCATGAGGTCGTACGTGCCGCTCATCGAGAGCGCCTTGTGGAAGAGGTCCGGGAACCGGCACACCATAGCCGCAGCGTGAAAGGCGCCGATCGACGCGCCCGCCGTCCAGATCCCGAGGGCGTCGTTCCTGCAGTCGCGGTGGATCGCCGGCACGACCTCGTGCTTCACGAACTGGTGGAACTGGTGCTGCATGTACATCCGGTGCTCGGGGCTCGTGCTCTTGTCGAACCACGCGCGCCCGCCCACGCTGTCGCACGAGTAGACCTTGATCTTGCCCGCCGCGAGGAGCGGCTCGAGCACGCGGATCATGTGGAAGCGCTCGATCTCCTCGGCGTCGCCGCCCGCCGTCGGGAAGACGAGGACCGGCTGCCCCGTCTCGCCCCAGCGCGCGAGGGTGGCTTCGCAGCCGATGCGGGACGAGTGCCAGCGTGATTTCAGGAACATGGGGCGCGGCTTTAGCCCGGGGTGTCCCCAGCGTCCAGTGCCGGGGCACTTGCCCTCCGTTCCCGCCGACCCCGGCACACCCTATGCTCGTGCCCGATGCCGACCAGCCCGCGTCTCCGACCGCTCCGCGCTCCCCTCGCATTCGCGCTCACGCTCGCGCTCGGCGCGTGCCCCGCGCCCGAGAGGCCACCCCGTTTCACGCCACAACCCCCGGGCTGCGACGTGCAGGTCTTCCAGGATCCGCCGCCGATGCCGACCGACAACGTCGGCCCCGTGATGGCGTCGTGCAGCGACGCGACGGTGGCGGACTGCATGCGCACGCTGAAGGACAGCGCGTGCAAGCTCGGCGCGGACGTCTTGTGGGGCGTCGACCCGCCGGAGGTGAAAGCCGGCAAGATGCACCTCCACGGGCGGGCGGCGCACACGAAGGCGCCGTAGGTTCAGGCGAAGGCGACGCCCTCGAAGTCCTCTGCCCGGAACGGCAACGTGAGCCTCGGCTCCCTCGGGTGCTCGCCCACCACCAGCCGCGGGAGCGCGGAGAAGCGCGCCGGGAAGTAGTTCAGCTGGAACAGCGTGTTCATGGCGCGCCGCTCGGGATCGCGCTCGGCCTCGAGCGCGGCGCGTGTCTCCACCGGCCTGCACGCGCGGATGGCCTCCTCGACGGCGGCGGCGTCCCACGGCGTCGGTGACCAGGCCTCGTCGACGGGGCCCTCGTGGGGTCGTGGCTCGTTCCCGTGGATCCACAGCGGCGTCTCACCCTCGGCGGCGAACGGATCCGTGTACGCGCCGTCGAGCCAGACGTTGAAGTGCACGTGGGGGACGCTCCACGGGAACATCACGAGGCCGTCGAGCCCCGAGTAACCGGAGAGCGCCACCGGCTCGCCGCGCCTCACGACGTCGCCCGGGCGCACGAGGGCGCGCGCGAGGTGGTTCGAGGTCGTCACGAGGCCGCGGCCGTGGTCGATGAAGACCTTGAGACCGCCACGGTTGAACTCGCTCGAGACGCGCAGCACCTTCCCCGGCGCCGCCGCGACGACCGTGGTGCCGACGGGGATGGCGAAGTCCGTGCCGTTGTGGCTGTCGTAGGTCAGCGTGCCGCCTCGGAAATCCCGCACCTGCGTCTTGCGCACGGACCAGCCCTCCTGCCACGGGGTCGGTACGCGGTTGAAGAGGTTCGAGATCGGCACGCGGCGATCACGCCGACGGCGGCCCGCCCACGTCCGCAGGCTCAGCGACACGTCGAGGACGCCGAGGCTCGTGGCGTCGAACCGCGTCGGTGGGACCTCTCCGTCCCCGCGCAGCGCGATCCACGCCTCGCGGGCGCGCACCGGGACCGGCGACAGGCCGAACACCTCGCGCACCTGGAGGCGACGCCTCCGGGGCGAGGGCGCGTTGGTGGAGCTCACGCGTCCGATCCTCGCGCGACGGCGGGGCGGCGGCAAGGCGTTCGTTCAGGCCGCACCGCTCGCCCGCGGAGACCCGCTCCCCGCGAACGCCCGGGCGAGCGCGCCGTGGAAGGGGCGCACGACCACGCGGTCGTCACGGCGGGGGCAGCGGCGCACCGCCGCGGATCCACGCGAGGACCTCGCCCTCGCCCTCCGGGCTGATCCCGCCCGCGGGCATCTGGGGATAGCCTTGCCCCTTCAGGCGCAGCACGAGCTCGCTGGCGTCGTTCCCCGGCACGACCAGCGGCGGCGCGTTGCCGCGGCGGCGCGCGAGCAGCCGCTTCGCGTTCCCCACGTCGTCGCAGCGCAAGAGCGCCAGGCTCCCCGGATACCCGGGGCCCGCGCCGTGGCAGCTCACGCACGACGCGTCGATGACGTCGCGCTGCACGATCGAGAAGAGGGCCGTCTTGCGGGCGAGCGCCGCGCACCGGGCGGCCTCCTCGGGACTCGCAGCGGGCCTTACGACTGCCCGAGGCGCCATCGGCTTGCCGTTGCCGCGAAGCCGGTCGAAGAAGACGCGGAGCACCGTGCCGTTCTTGTCCTCGGTCATCCAGATCGAGCCGTCCTTCGCGACCATCACGTCGACGGGCGCGCCGAGCGGGTGCCTCGCGGTCTTGTCCCACCCGCGCACGATGTCGAGGGGCTCGCCCGACGGGACGCCGCGCACGTCGACCGGCACCATCACCAGCCTGTGACCGTTCGCGCGGTACCCGTGGTACGCGAGCACGAGCTGCCCCTTGTAGTCGGCGGGGAACAAGGGCCCCGTGTAGTACTTCATGCCGAGGGGCGCCGCGTGCCCGGGCAGCAAGAGCGCCGGGTTGCGGAACCGCGAGCAGTCCGCGGTCCTGTACTCCGGGCTGGCGACGCCGTTGTCGTAGCAGTAGGGGAAGCCGTAGTGGCCGTCCGGGTCGATGACGTTGAGCTCCTCGTGCGGGAGATCCCCCTCGACGTCGGTGAGCTCGGGCGCGTACTTGTTGATGCTGTCGCGCGAGTTCTCGCCCTGGAGGAGCACGTTCGACACGGGGTGCACCGCGAGCGCCATGGAGTTGCGTAGACCGCGCGCGAGCATCGTGTACGTCGGCGCGAGGCGGTCGGCGCCCGTCATCGCGTACCGTCGGATGCCCGAGCGATCGAGCGCCTCCTCGTAGCAGGGCGACCTGAACAGCCGGTCCTTCTCGCAGACGTCGGTCGCCGAGCCGGCGTTGACGTACATCACGTCCGGGTCGCGCCCGTCGAAGACGAACTGCTTCAGCGGGTGGCGCCCGTCGGGCGGGAGGCCCTTCACCACGAGCGTGAGGCGCGGGCGCGGCGCCTGGTCCGGATCGAACCGGAAGATGTCCTTCGGTGTCCCGACGTAGACCAGCTTGTCCTTCGGATTCACCTGGATGCCGCTGGGCTTGTCGATCAGCGAGAGCACCTGGGTCCGCGTGTACGCCCCGCCCTCCTTCTTGATGCGCCAGACCGAGCCCTTGTTGGTCGCCCAGCCGCCCATGTCCGCGACCATCACGTCCCCGCCGGGAAGCTCGGCCAGCCCGCGCGGGAAGACGAACCCCTTCGCGACGATGCCGACGCACACGCCCGGCGGCGTCTCCAGGTCGACCTTCGGGAGGTTGTCGCAGAGCCCGTCCGTCGTGTAGGCCACCTCCGCCTCGGGATCCGCGGCCTCCTCGGTGTCCGCCGAGCTGCAGCCCTGGTGGACGCCGACCGCCCCCACGACCGCGGGCACCAGCGCGAAGAGCATCAGCGAGGGCAGGGCCGCGCCCGACCCGCGTCGGATGGACGACATCGCATCATGAGAGCACGGATCGGGCTCGAAGGGTCACCTCACTTCGGGATCACCACGTCGATCTGGCAGGCCGAGTTGCACCCGTCGTGGTCCACGAGGTTGCCGTCGTCGCACTGCTCGCCGAAAGCCGACTGGATGACGCCGTCGCTGCACCGCGGCCCGAGCACGCAGCCGGGCGCGCACTTGCCATAGCCGCCCGTGTTGACGCCGTCGTCGCAGGCCTCGGTCTTCGTCTTGATGCCGTCGCCACACACGGCCGTGCAGGAGGTCTTCTCCTTCACGAAGCCGCGGAGGGTGAGCTTGTAGTTGCTCCCGGTGGTGCGACGTTCCGCCTGGAACAGATCGAACTCGTACATGCCACCGACCGTGAGCCCGAGCGACGCGGCCTTCGCGGCGTCGAGCGTGATCCCTCCCGCGGTCGGGGGGTGGAGGCCGCCGAGATCGACGGCGAGCTTGCCGTTCACGAACACCCACACGTCGTCGTCCCCGCGGAAGTCCAGCACCTCGCCGCCCTTGAACGTGAAGTAGTAGCGGAGCTCGCTCGTGAAGTGGAAGTTGTGGCCCGACGACCCGAAATTGCCGAAGCCGAGCCCGTCGATCGGGAAGAACGCAGAGTCATCGTACACATACGAGTCGTCGGGCTGCTTCGTCAGCGTCAGCGTCTTGTCGAAGATCGTCTTCTCGATCGCGGGGTTCTCGATCCACCAGGCCGCGAAGTCGGCCGCGCTCGTGAGTTGCTGCCCGTGGGCGCCGCTACCGGTCGTGGAGAGGAACGCGGGGAACCCCGTCGCGCCCAGCGTGGGCTGCACGAGCCCCGTGGTCTGCGCGCTGCCCCCGAACTTCTCGAAGTCCGGGTGGGTCGTGGGCGTGAAGTCCCGGTAGATGATCGGGATCGCGATGCTCGCGGGCAGGCCCGACGAGACGATCTTGCACGCGAAGCCAGGCTCGAGCTTGCAGGCGACGCTGCACCCGTCGCCGCTCCGGAGGTTGCCGTCGTCGCAGTCCTCGCCCGGGAGCCGGATCCCGTCGCCGCACACGGCCGCGCACGCGCCGGCGCACTTCGGCTCGTTCTCGCACTTCGGCGAGCAGCCATCGAACGGCCGGAGGTTGCCGTCGTCGCACTGCTCGGTCCCCTCCTTCTTGCCGTCGCCGCACACGGTGGGGACGCACACGCCGCCGGGGCACTTGAACCCGGGCTCGAGCAGACAGAGGTCGCTGCACCCGTCGCCAGCCTTCGCGTTGCCGTCGTCGCACTCCTCGTCGCCGACCGCCTTGGCGTCACCGCAGCCGGCCGGGACGCACGCCGCGCCGAGCACCGGGCACTTCCATCCAGGCTCGACATGGCACGTCGCGTCGCAGCCGTCGCCGGACAACGCGTTGCCATCCTCGCAGGTCTCGTCGCCCTCCTTGACGTTGTTGCCACACACGGGCTTCGGCGGCGGCGCCGACTCGGGCGCGCCGCTCTCGCCGAAGTCGGGAGGCGGGATCGCCGGCGGGGTCGTGCCTCCGTCGTCGCCCGGCGCGGGCTCCTGGAACACCGCCGTCTGGGAGGCGTCGGTCGCGCTGCTGCACGCCACCGCGAGCGAGAACAGGCCGAGGAGCGCCGCACCAGACCCCAACGCGTGGCTTCGCCGCATGACCGGGATTGTAGCATCAGCTGGGCAAACCGCGCCCCAAGCGTGAGGGCCAACGCCCTCGGTCCTCGCCGGAGTGTGCGGGCGCGTGGGCACCCGGGCGTCCGATGCGTACAGCGGTGGGCGAAGAAACCGCGCGCGCGGTAGCCACGGGCGACGGCACGCGCGGTGCCGTTGCCGGCACCCAGGAGGCCACGCCCATGAAGACCGTGATCGCAACGACCGCGATCGCCGCGATCGCGCTCGCCCTCGGGTGCGCGCCCGCCGACGAGAGCCCCGCGACCAACGCCGCAACCCGGCTCGAGGGCCCCGGAGCGTCGATCACCCGCGACGAGGTGGTCGAGCGCGCGCGCGCGTGGACCGCGGCGGGCGTCCCCTACTGCGGCGGCCTCCCCGGCGGGGGCGACGCGCTCTGCGGCGGCACCTGCAACCGCGGCGCGGGCGGCTCCGCGACCCGCCGCCTCGACTGGGATCGCTACCGCTCGGACTGCTCGGGGTTCGTGTCGTACGCGTGGGGGCTGGCGCCGCCGGGGCTGACGACGTGGACGCTGCCCGGCGTGTCGGAGCGCATCGCGATGGCGGAGCTCGCGGCCGGCGACATCTTCCTCTCGTCGTCGCACACGATGATCTTCCTCGCGTGGGCCGCGCCGGGCGTCGCGCGTTTCGCCGAGGAGGCGAGCTGCGGGCTCGCGGCGCGCGTCCGGGAGGCCCGCGTGTCGGAGGCGTCCTCGCGCGTGACCGTGTCGGGATGGGGCTCGTTCGAGGCGCGGCGTTACCAGGCGATCCGCGACGTCGCGGACGTGCCGTTCGAAGCGGCGCCGCGCCCGGACCGGGGTCCGTTCCCGGCGCTCGAGGTGCGGCAGCGGATCGGCTCGGAGGCGTGGATCACGTGGTGCGACGAGGGCGGACAGACCGAGCGCGTCTGGCAGACCGCCGCGACGGGCCCACACCCCGACGCCCGGTGGGCGACGGCGCTGTACGCGCAGGGCGTGGGGGCGTCCTGTGGTGAGCGCAGGGACGGTGTGCACCCGCTCGTGTTCCGCAGCCTCCGCCCCGGACAGCTCGGCGCGTGGATCGTCGCCTGCACCGGGCGGGATCACCAGGCCGCCGTGTTCCACGCGCAGGGCGAGACCGTGGACGACCGCCCCGCGGCGCCGTTCTCGCACTACGAGGCGACGGAGGGGTGCCCGTAGGGCGCTCGCCCCACCCACGCGAGCGGCGGATCGAGCTCGTGAGTGCACGCGGGCGGCACGGGCGGCGCGGCACGTCGAAGCCCTCCTTCGTAGCGTACCACGATCGCGTTCATCGCGCGGCGCGGCACGCGGCCAAGGCCGCAATGTAACCAAACCGTGACGGCGGCGGCGCGCCCGTTCGGCCATACTGGAACCTTGAGTCCTGCGGTTCGAGTGCGCTTCGCCGAGCGCGGAGCGTTCTCTCGCGAGCTCGACTCCGCCGTGGATGCCTATTTCGCCGCCGGCCCGCGCGGGCGCCGCGATGTCCCGCTCATGTACGTCAAGTCGGCCATCATCCTCGGTTGGTTCGTCGCCTCGTGGGTGGTGCTCGTGTTCGTGGCGGACGGGGTGCTCCAGGGCGCCCTCGCGGCCGTGTCGCTGGGGCTGTCGATCGCGGGCGTGGGCATGAACGTGCAGCACGACGCGAACCACGGGGCCTTCTCGCGCCGGGGCTGGATCAACGATCTCTTCGGCGCCACGCTCGACGTCATGGGCGTCTGCTCGTTCATCTGGCGCCCGAAGCACAACGTCGCGCACCACACGTTCACCAACGTCGCCGGCGTGGATCACGATCTCGACTTCGGGATCCTCGCGCGCCTCTCGCCCGAGCAGACGCGACGCCGCTGGCACCGCTTCCAGCACATCTACCTGTGGTTCTTCTACGGGTTCTTGCACCCGAAGTGGGTCTTCTTCGACGACTTCATGGTGCTCCGGAGCCGCCTCATCGGCGTGCACAGGCTCCCGCCGCCGGGGCGCGCGAAGATGGCGGGGTTCGTCGTGTCGAAGCTGTTCTTCATCGCGTGGGGCCTCGTCATCCCGGCGATGTTCCACCCGATCTGGCAGGTGCTCCTGTTCCACGCCGTCGCGGCGTTCACCCTCGGCGCGACCCTCGGCACCGTGTTCCAGCTCGCGCACTGCTCAGGCGACGCCGAATTCCCCGCGCCCGACGGCGGCCGCGTCGACACGGAGTGGGCCGCCCACCAGCTCGAGACATGCGTAGACTTCGCCCCGCGGAATCCCTTCGTCACATGGTTCGTGGGCGGTCTCAACTACCAGGTCGAGCATCACCTCTTCCCGAAGGTGTGCCACCTCCACTACCCCGCGCTCGCGCTCATCGTCGCCGCCGTCGCGAAGCGCCACGGCCTCCGCCACCGGAGCCACGCGACCCTCGCCGGTGCCCTCGGCTCGCACTTCGAACACCTGCGGCTCCTCGGCCGGCGGCCGCGGTTCGTGCGTGCGCCGCTCGCCGCGCACGCCGTGGCGGAGTGAAGGGCGAGGGCGACGCCCTCAATCGTCCAGCTCGTCCAGCGCCGTCCGGAGCTCGGCCTCCGCGTGCGCGTTCCGCGCGCGGCTGGCGGCGCCGATCCCCGCCTCGAGCCACGCCCGCGCCTCCTCGGGACGCGACAGCCCCGTGAGCATCGTGCCGCACATGAGGTACATCGCGACGTAGTCCGGGCTCCGCTCGCGCAGCGTCGTGAACGCGGCGAGCGCCTCGTCGTGGCGGCCGCACGCCTTGTACTCCATCGCGAGGCCGTACCACGCCATCGGATCGGTGGATCCCTCCCGCGTCGTCTTCTCGAGGAAGAGGAGGCGCTTGCTCATCCGATCGCCGCTTAGCACGAACGGGCGCGGTTTTCTGTCTTTACGTCGCGAGCGCCGTCGCACACAGTCGCGCCACCATGAGCGAACGCCTCGTCACCATGCTCACCGCCGAAGCCATCGCCGAGCGCGTCAAGGCGCTCGGCGCCCTCATCACCGAGGAGTACAAGGAGCAGCGCCTCGTCCTCGTCGTCGTCCTCAAGGGGAGCTTCGTCTTCGCCTCGGACCTGTGCCGCGCGATCGACCTGCCCCTCCGGATCGACTTCCTCGGCGTGCGCTCGTACGGCGAGGGCACGGAGTCGAGCGGCGTCGTGCAGATCACGAACGACCTCTCGCGCCCCATCGCGGGCGAGGACGTGCTCATCGTCGAGGACATCGTCGACACGGGCCTCACCATCGCGCACCTCATGGACCTTTTCCGCACGCGCCACCCGCGCTCCGTGAAGGTCGCCGCCCTGCTCCACAAGCCCGCGCGGGCGCGCGTCGTGGTGAAGGTCGACTACCTCGGCTTCACGATCGAGGACAAGTTCGTCGTGGGGTACGGCCTCGACTTCGCCGAGCAGTACAGGAACCTCCCGTACATCGGCGTCGTCGAGCGGAGCTGACACGACCTCCCGATGTCGCCGGCCTGGCGCGAGCGCCGAGCGAGGCGCGGTCGCGGCTGTCCTACCAGGGCAGCTCCTCGCCGTTGGCGTGGAAGAACCTGCCCGACGTCGCCGGTCCGAGCGTGTCCATCCGCGCGATGAGCCCGCGCGCCGCGACGTCCGGGCCGTCGTTCCCATTGCCGCCGGTCATCCGCGTGCGGATGAAGCCGGGATGGAGCACCACGACGGAGACGCCGCGCGGTGCGAGGTCGAGCGCGAGGCACTTGCCCGCCATGTTCATCGCGCTCTTCGACATCCGGTAGCCGTACATGCCTCCCGACGTGTTGTCGGCCACGGAACCGACGCGGCTGGACACGAGCCCGATCTTCGAGCCCTTCTTCAGGTTGGGCAGGAGCGCCTTGACGACGCGGAGCGGGCCCACGGCGTTGACGTCGTACTGGCGCTTCAGCGACTCGGCGTCGAGGTCCTCGAGCCCGCCCACCTCGAGCGTGCCCGCGTTGAGGATGAGCCAGTCGAGGTCGACCTCGCGCAGCCGCTCGCCCAGCGACCGAGCCGACGCGTCGCTCGTCATGTCGACCCCGGTCTCCACGCGCACGCCCTTCGCGGCGAGGGCGTCGAGCTCCGCAGAGGTCACGCGACACGCGGCGAGGACCTGCTCGCCGCGTCCCGCGAGCTGGGCGACCAGCTCGAGCCCGATGCCGCGGTTCGCTCCCGTGACGAGGATGTTCTTCATGGCACGACTCTACCACCGGCGGCCTGACACGGGGATCACGGGGAGAGCGACGGCAGAGGCGGCGTTTCCTCGCGAAATCCGCGTGGCACGGCGGGTGCTCTGGTCGAGCGGCGGAGGTCGACGAAGATGAAGCTCGCTTGGGTCACGGCGCTGATGGGTGTGGCGGGTCTGCTCTCGGGATGCGGGGCGTCCTCGGCGGAGACGACGAGCTTCGGTGGCTCGCCGCGCTCGTCCGAGGCGACGAGCAGCGACGGCAGCGGGGGCGGGACGTCCGAGACCACGCCGCCCGCCTCGCCGGACCCGGGCGGAGCGACGCAGGGTCAGTCCCAGGGGGGCCTCCTCACCGCGGGCACGTGGGACGACAACCGCAACTTCGACGTGTTCAAGAAGTTCCTGGGCTCGATGGAGGGCCAGACGAAGCGAGGGGCGCTCAACTTCAGCGAGGCCGAGCGCACGGCGGCCCGCGACAAGGCGAACGCGCCGCGCGGCCCGTCGCAGGAGGCCGACATCGCGCTCGTGCTCGACACGACGGGCAGCATGGGTGACGAGCTCTCGTACCTGCAGACGGAGTTCGACGCCATCGCGGCCACCCTCCACGAGAAGGTGCCGCAGGTGACGCCGCGCTGGAGCCTCGTGCTGTACAAGGACAAGGGCGACACGTACCTCACGAGGTCGTTCAAGTTCACGAGCGACACGGCCACGTTCCGGACCCAGCTCCGGGCGCAGGCCGCGGGCGGCGGAGGCGACATCCCCGAGGCCGTCGTCGACGGCCTCGGCGAGACCGAGAAGCTCGACTGGCGCAAGGACGCCTCGGTCGCGAAGATGGCGTTCTGGGTGGCGGACGCGCCCGCCCACCCGGGTCAGGAGCTCCAGCTCACGACGGCGATCCGCAACGTGCGCGACATGGGCGTCCACGTCTACCCGGTCGGCGCCAGCGGCGTGAGCGACACCGCCGAGTACCAGATGCGAGCCGCGGCGCAGATCACCGGCGGGCGGTACCTCTTCCTCACGGACGACTCCGGCGTGGGCAACACGCACAAGGAGCCACGCATCCCGTGCTACCAGGTCACGAAGCTCGACCGCGCGATCGTTCGTATGGTGAAGATCGAAGTGACGGGCCAGTACAGCGCGCCGGAGCCGAGCGAGGTGCTCCGCAGCGTCGGCAACCCGAAGGACGGGCGGTGCGAGACGCAGGGTGGGCCGACGATCCTGTACTGAGGTCGGCGGACACCGGACGGATCACCTCCTCCGCCTCACCTCCTCGAGCCGCGCCGCGATCCTCCCCTCCTCCCCCCTCGCCGTCGGCTCGTACCACCTCTCCCCCCGCAGCGCCTCCGGCAGGTACGTCTCCCCCGTCACCACCCCGCCCTCGAAGTCGTGCGGATACCTGTAATCCGCACCATGGCCCTCCGACCGCGCCAGCCGCGTCGTCGCGCTCCGCAGCTTCTTCGGCACGGGGAGCGCCCCCGTCTCCGCGATACGTGCGCGCACGCGGTGCCACGCGAGGGTGACCGCATTCGACTTGGGCGCGCAGGCCAGGTAGATCGCCGCGTGCGCGAGCGGGTACATGCCCTCGGGGAGGCCCATCCTGCGGAAGGCCTGGTCGGCGCTCGTCGCGACCACGAGCGCGCGCGGATCCGCGTTGCCGACGTCCTCGCTCGCGAAGATCATCATCCTGCGCAGGAGGAACAGCGGGTCCTCCCCCGCGTCGACCATGCGCACGAGCCAGTAGACCGCCGCGTCCGGATCCGAGCCGCGCATCGACTTGATGAACGCGCTCGTGACGTCGTGGTGCTGATCGCCGTCCTTGTCGTACAGGAGCGGCGCGCGCTCCTCGGCCTCGGCGACGAGCTCCACCGTCAGCTCCCCCACGCCGCGCCGCGCCGCATCCATCGCCGCGACCTCGAGCGTGCCGAGGGCCCGGCGCGCGTCACCTCCGGCGGCCCTCGCGATCGCGACGAGCACGGCGCGCGAGGCCGTGACGCGCGTCTCTCCGAGCCCCCGCGTCTCATCCGCGAGCGCTCGCTCGAGGACCACGGCCAGATCCTCCTCGCCCAGCGGCTCGAGGTGGAACACCTTCACGCGCGACAGGAGCGCCGCGTTCACCGAGAACGACGGGTTCTCCGTGGTGGCCCCCACCAGCGTGATCGTCCCCGCCTCGACGTGAGGAAGAAACGCGTCCTGCTGGCCCTTGTTGAAGCGGTGGATCTCGTCGACGAATACGATCGTCCGCTGGCCGTGGAACGCGAGGCGGTCCTTCGCCGCCGCGAGGATGTCGCGGAGCTCCGCCACGGTCCCGAGCACCGCGCTGAAGGAGACGAAGCAGGCGCGGGTCGCCTCGGCGACGATGCGGCCGAGGGTCGTCTTCCCGACGCCCGGCGGCCCCCAGAGGATCATCGAGGGCACGCGGTCCTCGCGGATCAAACGCGCGAGGAGCTTCTTCGCGCCGACCACGTGGCCCTGCCCGACATACGCGTCGAGCGTCCGGGGCCGCACGCGCTCGGCGAGCGGGACGGTGCGCGACCGCTCGCCGTCACGGCGTGCGGCGCTGGAGAAGAGTGTGTCCTCCGGCGCGGCCGATCCGGTGCTCCGACCGTGTGTCACCCTGCGTCGCTCCGCCAACGCCACGCAGCGTAGCACCAGGCCGAGGAGACCCGTGAAAAGCTCGAGCGTTCAACCTGTCACCCCTCGCCGCGCGTTTTCGATATGATGCGGCGAATGCGCGCCTGGCCGATGTTCGTCGTGGCTCTCGTGACGGCGGCATGCGCGGCGGCGCCGCCGCCCGAGCCGCAGGCCAAGCTCGTCAAGATCGAGGACCACCGCGCCGGCTCCTTCGCCGTCGACGTCGCCGAGCTCGAGATCCGCGCCGTGGGCGTGGACCGCTTCGTCCGCTGCCCGCCCGCGGCCGAGCTCGGCCGGGCCTGGTACCCGGAGCCGTTTCCGATCGACTGGCTCCCCCCGGACCCCTCCAAGCCGGCGCGCCCTCCCGCGGAGATCGAGCCCTCGTACTACCCCTCCTCCGCCTCGGACCGGCGCTCCCCGCAGGAGCGCGCCGTCGAGGACACGCACCGCGCGTTCCGCCAGTGCTACCGGAAGGGCACGGTCCGGGGGTCGATGGAGGGCCACGTCGCCATCGTGGTCCGGGTCGGCAAGGACGGGCGGCCCATCCGCGTCGAGGAGTACGCCGCGTGCGCGCTCCCGGCCGAGACGATCCAGTGCATGAAGGACATGGCAGCCCGCCTCCGGTTCGATGCCCCCGCCAACGGATCGGGCGCCATCACGATCCCGGCCAACTTCGAGAGCCGCGACGGCGCGCGCGGCTCGTCCGGCCCTAACGCCGCCTACACCGTGGGCGCCTACGTGACGATCGAGAGCGCTCGGCCGCTCTTGCACGCATGCGATCGCGAGATCCGCGTCAACCTCCGCCCCGTGGAGGCGAACGCCAGCATCACGCTTCGCGTCGTCTCCGACGGCCGCGTCGAGAACGCCAACGTCGACGCTTGGTCCGGCAACAAGGACATGGTGGCCTGCGCGGCCAAGGCCTTGACCACCCTGCGCTTCGACCCGCCCCCTGGCGGCGTCGCGTCGATCTCGACCAAGCTCTCCATCAACCCGAGCCAGTGAAGGGCGTGAGCCCGCCGCGCGCCGTCGTGATCCCGTTCGGGGTCCCCGACTCGGCGCGCGGCGTCGGCCTCGGGCTTGCTGCGCTCGTCCAGGGCTTCACCCGGGTGGCGGGTGGCGGCGTCGCGCTCGCCCAGCTCCTCGCGTCGCGGGAGGACGAGGCCGAGACGTCCACCGTGGAGTCGTTCGTGGCGCCGGCCGCGTGGTCGGATCTCGTGGGGCGGACGGAGACGGACGGCGCGGTGTCGATGGTCCTCACGGGCGCCTTCGAGCCGCCGACGCACGCGAAGGGGCAGCTCCAGCTCCTCTTGTTCGATCCGAGGAGCGGGGACACGCGCGCGTCCATCGAGGCGGAGGTCGACAGCGAGCGCGCAGGAGGAGCCATCCTGGGGGCGCTCGAGCACGTGTGGCGGAGCGTCGGCGGCGAGCTCGGGGCCGTGCGCGACATCGACGATCTCTCGTGGGACGCCCTCGAGAGCGTGCTCCACGCGGAGCGGTGCGCTCTCTACGATCCCGCTCGCGGCGGACCCCACGATCGCATGGCGGCGATGTCCCACCTCGAGCGTGCCGTGGGGGACGCTCCCGAGGCGAGCTTCCCCGCGGGTCGCCTCGCCGCGCTCGCGCTCGACATCGCGCTCTCCGACGGGGGCAGGCTCGCGGAGCCCGCCCTGCGGGCCCTGTCCCGGGCCTCGGGGGACGCACCCCGACGCCTCGATCTGGTCGAGGCCGCGGCCGCGCTCGAGATCCGGATGGGGCGTGCTTCGGACGCGGCGCGACGCCTCTCGGAGGTGCTCGAAAAGGAGGGGCCCGATCGGGCGGGACGCTCACGGCTCCTCGCGGCGCTCTCGGAGGCCCACCGTGCGAAAGGGCGCCTCGACGACGCGCGTGCGATCGTCCTCGGCGGGCTCGCCGAGGACGCCACGGACCTGTCGCTCCTGACCGAGCACGGCACGATCCTCCGCGCCACGGGCGACAGCATCGGCGCTCGCGCGCGCTGGCTGGAGGTCCTGGATCGCGCGCCGATGCACCCCGCGGCGTTCGTGCAGCTCGCCGACGTCGTGCTCGAGGACAAAGATCCGATCACGGCGCAGCGCCTCGTCGATCAAGCGCTCGCGTCGGGGATCCGCCACGCCGAGATCCTGCGGCGATCCCTCGCCATGATCCTCGCGACCGAGACGCCTGGCCTCGCCCGCGGGGCACGGGTGCGACGGCTCGCGGAGACGCTCGTCGCCGAGGCGCCGACCGATCCGTGGGCGGCCTTCACGCTCGCGCGCGCCCTCGCCGACACGGGCGAGCGCGCCCTCGCGACGCGCGAGCTCGCGCGGATCGAGCGCACCCTTCCGAGGAGCGCCGTCGCCGCGGAGGCGCAGCGCGGACGGTTCGCGCTCCTCGCGCCCGAGCGCGCCGCCGAGCTCGACGACGTGCTCGCGAATGCCTACACGGCGAGCGAGGACGCGCTCCCCTCGCTGTCGGCCCTTGCCCAGGACATCGCCGAGCAGCACGACGTGTGGCCCGGGTGGTTCGCCGCGGGGGTCGCACAGCGCCGGCTGTCGAACTGGGCCCTCGCCGAGATCGCCTTCGAGCGGGCGCTCCGATCGTCGCCGGGCTGCACGCCTGCGCACATGGAGCTCGTCGCGGTCCTGCTGGCGACGGGCCGCGGCGACGAGGCGGTCGTCCACGCGCGGCGGGCGCGGGAGCTCGAGGGGGACACGGCCCGCACCCTCGCGATCCTCGCGACGGCCCTCCTCGCGGCTGGGAGCCGCGACCACGCGCTCGAGGCCATCGATCGCGCGCTGGCCCTCGACGCGTCGGATCAGGGGCACCGCGAGCTGCGCGACAAGATCAGCCGGAGCGATCCCCCTCCTCGCCCGTCCGCGCGCGACGCCGGCGCGGACGGCCCCTTCGCACGCGTGCGCGCGCTCCTGGATCGCTTTCGCCGGAAGTGAGTCAGGGGTTGTCAGGCCCGCTCGGCGGCGGTGGCGTCGTGGCGGTGGCCGTCGCGGTCGCCGTCGGTGCCGTCGCGGTTGCCGTGGCAGTGGGCGTCGCCGTCGCTGTGGCCGTCGGCTCGGTCGTGGCGGTGGCGGTCGCCGTGGCGGTGGCGGTCACCGTGGGCGGCGTCACCGGCGGCCGCGGGCGGGCTGTGACGACAGGCCGCAGGTTCACCGCGCCCGCATCGACCTTCGCGTCGGCTGAAGACGCAGGGGCGGCTCCGGAGTCCTCGCTGACGGCCGCCGTGACGGCGGGCGCCACCGACGCCGACGGCGCGGCTGACGCCGTCGCGGGGGGCGGCGAAACCGACGCCGTCGCGCTCGGCGGCGTGGTCGGCGACGCCGTGGGGGTAGCCTGCGTCGTGCGGGGTGTCCCGCCGAGGAGATCGAGCTGCCACACGGCCACCACGGATCCGACGAGCACGATCGCGAACGCCGCCGCGATCCCGACCAGCATCCCGTTGCCCGACGTCTTCGGGATGACCATGTCGTCCACGAGCGATCCGGGCGCCTCGGCGTGGTTCGGATCGGCCGCCGCAGCACTCACGACTTCCCCGAGCGGGGGAGCGCTGGGCGAGCGGGGCGGCGGTGTGCTCGGCATCCTCCCCGGCGGCACGCTTGGCTGACGCGGCGGCGGCGTGCTCGGCTGGCGCGGGGGCGGCGTGCTCCCCATCCTCACGGTCGCGCCAGCGGTCGCCGTCGCGCCACCGGTCGTCGCCGCGTCGCGCGACATCACCATCGTGTCGCCGGACTGCTCGCCACCGAGCACCGGCGCGAGCGCCACGAAGGCCAGCGGCGCTGCGGCATCGCCCGGGGTGGCCTCGCTCGACGCCAGCATGGTGGCGGCGAACGGATCTCGCGGCGGCGGCGCCTGCAGCCCGCCCGGCCCCGAGAACAGGGGGTTCTGCCCGACCTCCTCCATCGAACCGCCAGCCTGCCGCAGAGCCTCCTCGAGGAGCTCCGTGGTCTGCTTCATCATCGTCGGCTCTTTGGGGAGATCGTCCTCGCTCCAGTCGTCGGAGGACGGGAACATGAGCCCGCCGCTCGCCGTACCGACCGGGGCCCGCGCGGCGGGCGCCGGGGCGCGGTCGAGGAGCTTCGTGGTCGGCGGATCCGGCGGGATCTCGGGCGACGACGAGGTTGCCGTCGGGATACCGATCCCCATCATTGTCGCCTTGCGGCCGTTGAGGCCCGCCACGACCGCGGGTACGGCCGCCGGAGGGGCGCCAAGGCCCCCCGGCGGTGTGGGCCGATGCGGAGCGGGGGCGGGCGCGGGGCGGGGCTGCGCGGCCGGCGTGGGTGGCGTGGGTGGCGCCGCGGCCGCCGTGGGACGAGGCGCGAGGACAGGAGCGGGCTCGGACGCGGCCCCCGGACGTCCAGAGACGGCCATGGGAGCGACGCCCGGCGGCGCGACGCCCTGCTGCGTCGCTTTGAGGTTGGCTTGCCTCCCGGCCGCGACCTGGGGCGGGGGCGGAGGCGGCTCCTCGCCCACGTCCGGCAGCGGCGCTACGGCGACGAGGCCGCGCAAGGTGCCATGCTCCTTGACCGGCATCTCGGTCTGCGTCACCGCCTGGGCGGACGCGACGGGCGCCGCGGCCCGCGCGACGGGCATGGAAGCCAGCGAGTCGGCGTCCATCTCCGGCTCGGAGAGGTACGCGCCCCCGGCGTCCGACTTCGTCGTCACGAGGCGGTCGATGAGCGCCTTCGACGCGTCGTCGATCTTGATGAACTTGACCCCCATCCCGCACGGCGACTCCGCCCCGGTCGACTGGCTCAGGTCCCGCTTCCACACCACGCGACCCACGCCGGAGATCACGGTCTTGTCGCCGGCCAGGCGGATCTCGAACTTCAGCAGCGTGCCAGGCGCAAAAGGTGTCGGGGTCTTCACGAAGAGACCCCCGCGGCTCACGTCATGCGAGTGGTGCTCGATGAACTCGTCGATCGTGGCGCTCTTGTAGCGGACGTTGAGCGAGACGACCTTTGCGCGTTTCTCCTTGCGCGTATCCTGGCTCATGAAGTCTCCCGGGTGCCCTGCTCCCGTGGCCATGCTATCCGACCCCGGCGCGAAAACGCCACCGGAGGGGCCGAGGGCCCGATTTTTTTGCCGATCTCGGGCACTGCGGGCATCCGCCCCGGCCGCCCGAGGGCCCCGGATCCCCTCACGAACCTCGGGCTTGCTGTACTAGACTGCGCCACGTGACACGCACCGCCAGCGAGTCCCGCGCCCACATGAGGCGCCCGATGCGGATGAAGGCGTCCGTGCTGCACCAGCGCGTGGGCTGGGAGCGCGACGCGACCGTGGTGGACCTCGGGCTCGGCGGCGCGGCCATCGCGATCGCCGAGACGCTCGTGGAGGGCGATCGCATCACGTTCTCGCTCGTCGCGCCGAACCTGTGGGATCCCCTGCTCATCGCAGGCCGTATCGCGTGGGTCCGACACGCCACCGGTCTCGATCCGGTCCATTGTGGGATCGCCTTCGAGTTCACGCACGCGTCGACGCTGTGGGCGCTCTTCGATCTCCTGGGCACGCTCGACTACGAGGTGTGAAGCGCGAGGTGTGCCTCGACGCGCGCGGCGAGCGCGAGCAGGGCCCCCTCCGAGCCGGGCGGGCCGAGGATCTGGAGCGACCGCGACAGGGGCGTCCCCGCGAACGTTCCGAAGGGGAGCGCGATCGCGGTCGCGTCGACGAGGTTGCCGAACTTGGTGAAGCTCTGGATCCCGCGCGCGAACGCCGCGCGGTTGTGCTTCGGCGGCAGGAGCGTGGTCGTCGGCGTCGCGATGAAGTGCCCGCGCTTCCACACGGCGGCGACGGCGTCCTGGAACCGGAACAGACGCTCCGACCACCTGTGCTTCTGGCGAAAGATCGTCATGCCCCCGATCGCGGTGAGCCCGAGCAGGATCCCCGTGTTCGGATGCACGCGCTTGTCGAGGCGGCCCCGCGCGAGGAGCCCGAGGAGGACGGCCGGCATGCCCTCGCGGAGGCGGAGCTCGTCTCCGTCGATGAAGTCCTCGAAGTGCGAGGCGAGGTACGCGTTGAAGAGCCGGTTCGTCTTGGACGGCGTGGGCAGGCGCGCGCGCTCGGCGCGGACGCCGATCGCGCGGAAGAGCGCGATGGCATCGTTCTCGAACGTCCCCCAGAGGCCGAGGTGCGCCTCGTCGGGCGGGTACACCACCACCTCGTCGGCTCGCATCTCCGGTGTACGGAAGCCCGGCTTGCGGAGCGCGGGAGCGAGCGCGTCCGTGACGGCGGCGGCCTCGAGCACCGTCCGCGCGAGCGGGCCCATGCCGCAGAAGGGCCAGAACAGGGGAGGCAGCCGGGGGAAGTGGTGCTGCTCGACGGGCCACGCGTCGTTCGAGAGGCGCATCCCGACGATCCCGCAGAACGCGGCGGGGGAGCGGATCGAGCCGCCGAAGTCGGTGCCCCAGTCGAAGGCCGCCATGCCCGACGCCACGGCCGCGGCGCCGCCGCCGGTGCTGCCGCCTGCGGTGCGGCTGAAGTCCCGCGGGTTCTTCACGGGGCCCATGAGGTGGTTCGCGCTCTCGGCCGAGAAGGCGAGGTCGCAGAGGTTGGACTTGCCCAGGAGCACCGCGCCGGTCCGCTCGAGCGCGGTGACGGCGTGGGCGGGCTCGCTCGGGATCCGCTCGCGGTGCCGCCACGAGCCCCCCGTGGTCACGATGCCCGGCGTGTCCCACACGTCCTTCAGGACGTACGGGATCCCGTCGAGCGGGCCTCCGAGGCCCGCGGCGGCGCGCCGCGGCTCCTCGAGCACCGTCAGCACGGCGCATAGCTCCGGGTTCTTCTGCTTGATCGCCTGCTGGCAGATGTCCGGCGTCAGGGCGCGGAGGCGCTCGATGCCGGTCGTCCGAGGCGCGTGCGGCGCGTGCGACATCGGTCAGCGCTTCTTCGCCTTCGCGGGCTTCCTCGGGAGATCGAAGGCGATCGTCGGCAGCAGCTTCTTGCGCCGCCGGTCGATCTCGCGCTGCAGGTTCTGCACGGCGAGCCCGCGCGCGTCGTAGAGGCGGCGCGGCTTCTTGTGGACGGTCGGATCGGAGAGGAGGGCGTAGGTGAGCCACGGGAACACCGCCGTGACGTCGCAGTGGACGTACACCGATCCCGTGGCCACGCTCTCGGCGGAGACCTTGCCCCACGTGTGCCCCTCGCCCGCCGGGCACGAGCTCAGGGCCCCGTTGTCGACCGGGTCGACGCAGAACTGCACGTCGATGTCGAAGCCGTGGGTAGGCACGCCGAAGATCTGGTCGAGGAGCGGCTCCCCCTGCAGTGTGTAGTTCTTGGGCACGCCGCCGCCCAGGATCCAGATGGCCATCGTCTTGCCGAGCGTCGCGAAGCAGTGGTGCTGCATCGCGCCCATCTCGAAGACGTCGTCGTTCACGTCGATCTCGAGCTTGAACGACGAGCCGAACATGCGCTTCAGCTTGACGATGTTGAGGAAGATGGAGCCGTCCTGGACGGCGCCGACGAAGATGGGGACGCCGTGGCGCCACGCCGTCGCGAGGAGCGACGGGCTCTCGACGCCGAGCGCGTCCTCCATCTGGGCGATGTACTTGCCGAGGAGGAAGTGGAGCTCGACCGTGGTCATCCTGCGCTGGAAGGCCGGCTTGAGGAGCAGGGCGCTGAAGAGCCGGTCGGTCTCGAGGAGCGTCTCCTCCCAGAAGCCGAGATCGTAGATGCGGATGATGCGCGCGAGCCGGTACTGGAGATCGCCGGCGACCGGGTCGATCTCCCGTATGCGGTGCCCGATGACGCGGTGCGCGTCGTGGTACAGGTTCGCGCCGGTCGTCGTGATGCAGTCGACGAGGCCGCGCTCGACGAGCGGGATGATCGACGACTGGTGCAGCCCGGCCGGCGTCATCGCGCCCGAGAACGTGAGGAACACGCACGTGTCCTCGCGCGAGCTGCGCCGCATGAGCTCGTACGCGGTGCGCTCCTGGCGGCCGACGTACGCGGGGAACATGCGCGTGATGATGTCGTGGGGGCGCTCCTTGCCCGTGATTCCGACGGGGTGCACGTTCTTCGCGCGCTCGAAGTCCCGGCGGAGACCTGCCCTCGTGGCCCCCGGCTCCGTGCTCTTGCCCATCGTCGCCCCGTTCATCCTCGATCCAGGCGCTCCGGGTCAAGGGGCAAGTGCGACTAGTTCTGCTCCCAGGCGATGCCGAACCGCATCGAGACGAAGGCGTCGACCGCGCTGCCCGCGAGGAAGTTGAAGAAGGAGTACGCGCCGATGCCGTACGTGAGCATGAGGCCGTTCTCGTCCTCGTTCGCGTTCTTGCGGAGGAGCGGCGTCATGATGCCCATCTCCGCGTAGGGGGAGACGTTTCCGAAGCTGTACTGGCCCGCGATGTAGTCCCCGTGCCCCGTCGTCCCGACGATGAAGTACGGCGAGATCGGGCGCGGCGGCACGGTGTACATGAGGCCGGTGCCCCACGACACGTTCTTCCGCTCGGAGGCCATGATCGCCTCACCCGAGATGTGGATGGCGACCGGGACGGGCTTCGACGGATCGAAGAGCGGCAGCCGCTTGAACGTCAGCCCCGTGTCGACGCCCACCATCGGCCCGGACTGGCCCGGCCGGTCGGCCGTGTTGTAGGCGGCACCCGTCTGCCCACGTACGAAGTACCGCATGCACCCCGTCGACAGGAGCGACAGCGAGGCCAGCACCCCGATCTGCAAGGCAAGGCGGTTCATGCCCGGAAACCTAATGCCCGCCAGTGCGGGCGCAACAAAGCAAACAAAGCCACCCACAGCCCGATCCAACCTTCCGGGTCGGCTCGGCCATGACTGGCGCAAAAATGGCGTCCGCGCAAGCACCGCGCGAACTGTGCTCCAGGCGAAGGGCCTCTCGGTCCGGACCGGAGCGCGAGGGGACCTCTCAGTCCCCTCCACACTCGCCAAGAACTCCAGGGAACTCCCAGGGAGCGCGAGGGGCCTCTCAGCCACGTCGCATCCAGGGGAGCGCGAGGGGGCCTCTTCAGCCTCCTCGCATCCAGGGGAGCGCGAGGGGGCCTCTCAGCCCCCTCGCATCCTGGGGAGGAAAGCGAGTAGCCGACAGGCTACTTGCCGTGAACCTCGGTGCAGCCCGTGGCGTACAGGCCGAGGATGTTCGTCTGGTGGAACTCCACCGAGTGGATCTCGGTGATGCCCGCCGCCTTCTTCGCGGCAGAGAGGCTCGCGTCGCCGAACGCGGCAGCGCCGAAGATGCCGGTCGCGCAGGCCTCGCCGCCCTTGTCGCCGGTCTTGGCAGCGCCGCTGACCTCGGCGCGGTCCATGCCGTGGGGAACCTGGGTGCCCGTGTAGAGGGAGCCCGAGGGATAACCATTGCCCTGGCAGCCGAGGAGAATGAGGGCCAGGCCCGTACCGATCGCAACTTTGTTCATAGGAATTCCTCCCGAAATGGGTTGCGGCGCAAGGCCGCAAACATCGTCCACGTTAGATTGACAAACTCGAGAACTTGTTTCCCCGCCGGTCTCTTCGCGTGGAACGCGCGCCCCGGGGGGGGAAAGCGACCCGCAACCTACACCAGTTTGGGCGAGTACAACCAGAAACCGACATGCGTTTCGACTTCTGGTAGGACCCGGGGTACTGCACGGGGCTACTGCTTCATCTGGGGACGTACTGCATCCACGCGAACTGCATGCGGGGACTCGTCCGGAGTCCAACGTCACGGTAACGGCAACCCAGGGGGCAGAAACGGGATCAGTTGCAGTGAGGCTCCGCCAGGGACGGGTCCTCGGGGTGCGGTCTCGGTGAAGTTGGGTCCTTTGGGCCGAGGAACGTCGAGCCGGAGGCCGAAAGTAAGCCCGCGGATCAGGTAGCTCGGTCCGAACCAGCGCCACAGGTATTCGGAATAGGCTCCGAAGTCCAGCCGAATTTTTCCGACGTGGATCCCGAGGTGCGCCCCGACCCTCGGGGAGAGCAGCTGGGCGCTGTAGTTCCCGCGGAAAACGTCGAGCGTGAGGATGGAGGTGCTGAAGTGCGCCTCCGGCTCGAACGGGCCCACACGCACGCCAGCGGCGATGGTGTGGAACAGCACCGACCACGCGAAGCTCTTCTCGCCGAAGATGCGGAAGTTCGTCTGCTGCATCCCCGTGAGGTAGAACCCCTTCACGGCCGGCGTCGTGATGCTCTGCCCCGCGCGGATCTCCAGCGTCCCGAGCTCGCGGTGTCGATCGTGCACCGAGCGGTACCACATGGGCCCGGAGTCGACCTGGAGCCCGAACTGCGCGCGCCTCGTGTCGAAGAGCTTCACGGAGCGCCGCGACAGGGTCGGCGCCTCTTCCTCCGTCACGTCGAGCTTCTCCGCGGCGCGCGCCTGGCGGGGCGCTCCGAGGAGCGCGAGCGCGGCTGCGAGCGCGAGCGCGAGGCGACATTTGCGGGCGAAGCTCACGGGGCCCCTCTACCACGTCTTCGCCGATGGGGGCCCGACGGTGATGGTGAGCGGCGTCCGCGCCGGGGAGAAGGCGTCGTCGAGCCTCGAGCCGTCCTGGTAGGTCCGCTGCGGGCCGTCGAGGAGGCGCGCCGTCGCGACGGCACGTCAGTCGACCACGGGTCCGAAGTAGGCGTCCGCGAACCGCCTCACGGTCCGCGTGATCCGCGAATCGCCCCACTTCGGAGCGTCCCGCACGTCGTCGAACAGGTGCGCGACCGAGATGACGAACCGGGTCACGTCGTCCCGCAGCTCGATGTTCCCCGTCCCCTTGAGCTTGAAGATGTACCCCAGCCGCTGATCCTTGCGCGCGAAGCGCCGGAAGATTTCCTTCTTGCCCTCGAAGTACGCGAACGCAGCGCCGCGCGTGCCGAACTGCCCCATCGACGCGACCATGCGCTCCTCGTCGTAGAAGTAGCCTGCGGGGAACGCCTCGTGTTCGGGGACGCCGAGCCACTTCTTCGCGAGCTGGAACGACGGCTGGTCGAGCGCGGGCCCCGGCGTCATCGGCTTCGAGCCGCCCGCGCGCAGGGCGAACTCGAGGAACTCCGTGCAGTAGAACTTCTCCTGCTCGTCGAAGCGAAAGTTCACGTCGAACTTCGTCTTGCGCTTGTAGTGGTCGCGCACGAAGTCGGCGACCTTCTGGCCGTCGACGCCCGGGGGGGGCTCGAGGACCTCGGCGTAGAGGTTCGGCGTCACGTACTCGAAGAGGCGGCGGCGCATGACCTTCCCCTCGACGTTGTCGATCACCCTCTCGTGGATGGGGAACGTGATGAGCTCGGCGTTGATCTCGTAGACCCACGGCTCCCCGTCCTCCATCACGACCACGCCGCCGTGCGTGAAGTAGTGGAACCGGTCGGGGATGAGCATGAACGCGTAGCTCGTCGTCTCCGGCGACTCGGTGAGGATGACCTGCCCGGAGCGGAGCGGCATCCCCGCGTAGGTGGGCGGGTGCGCCGCGTCCCTGCGGACGTCGTAGATGTTCACGCGGAGCGGCGGGCCCATCGAGCACCCGCTGGCGAACGCGAGCAGGGCGGCGGCGAGGGTGGCCTTGATGGTCGTGGTCATGGATTCCCTCCATCGGCGCGCGGCGCGCCAGCGTCGCCGGTCGCGGGGGTCGCTGCGAGCGGCGGTCCGGCGTCGACGGCCATGTTCGCGGGCGCCGAGGCGCTGGCCTCCATGGCTCCCGCTTCGGCCGTCGTCGCCGGCGACGCGTCGCCCGCGGCGAGCCCCGCGTCGGGGAGCCGCATGTCGTCGTCGGTGACGAAGCCGAGCGCGGACGGCGCGTTGGTCTGGCGGCGGAAGTTGGAGCGCTCTCCCGGCTGGGCGGGGGCGAAGGCCGCCTCGACCTCGCCGGGGATCTTCACGCAAGCGGTGAACGCGCCGAGCACGACGACGAGGATGCCGGCGGTCCCGAGCGAGCTGCGAAGGAGCGGTCGTGTCACGTCGCGCGCGAGCCTTAGTCGAAAACAGGCGCGGTGGAAAGCGCTCGACAGTAACCTCCGATCCGTGAAGAGGCTCCTGGCTGCCGTCTGTCTCACCACGCTCGTCGGGGCCGCCGGGCCAGCGTCGGCCCAGCTCCGCGCGGACGCCGCGATCGAGGGCGTCGCTCGCAGCCGGTTCCTCGGCGCGCGCCCGGAGGGCGGGAGCAACGCCGGGCCGGGCGCCGGCCTCGAGGTGACGGGGCACGTCGCGCTCGTCCCCCTGGTGCGCCTGGGGGTCTACGCGGGCGCCGAGGTCTCCCCGCAGGGCGACGCGGCCGCGCGACGCATCTACACCTACGGCCTCTCCGCGCGGCTCGCCTCGCCGTGGCCGAACGGCGATCTCCACGCGTGGCTCTTCACCGGCCTCGGGTACGCGAGCGTCGTGGCCCCGGGCTACGAGGCGACCCAGAAGACGTCGGCCGCGACCGCCGGCTCCGCCGTGCGCGTGGCGCCGGCCGGCGGTGGCTTCCTCGAGGTGCCGCTCGGAATCGGTGTAGGATACAAACTCTGGCGCCCCGTGGAGATCCTCGCGGAGGTCGGCGGCAGCCTCGCGTTCGGCGCGTCCGGGTCGCTCTACGCGGCGCGCCCGTTCACGGACTCGCTCCAGCAGACGGGCCTGCTTCCGTCGGCGGGCGTCGACCGGGGGGCCGTGTTCCTTCGCATCGGCGCGGGCATCGACTTCTGACGCGACGCCGCCTGTGGTACGTGAAGCCACGGATGGCCGTCAAGTCCGACAGACCCGCGGATCCGCTCGCGAAGACGAGGGAGCTGGGGAGCCCCGCCGGCCCGACGCCGGGGATCGCGGTCGTGGAGGAGCCCCCCGCGGCCCTTTCGCTCGTCGGGAGGACGCTGAGCGACCGCTACAGGATCGAGCGGCTCATCGGCGAGGGCGGGATGGGCGCGGTGTACCAGGCCGAGCACACGCACATGCGCAAGCGCATGGCCATCAAGGTGCTCCACCCCGACATGAGCCGCATGACGGAGGTCGTCGCGCGCTTCGAGCGCGAGGCGATGGCCGCGGCGCACATCGATCACCCGAACGTGGCGGCCGCCACCGATTTCGGCAAGCTCGAGGACGGCTCGTTCTTCCTCGCGCTCGAGTACGTCGAGGGCAAGAGCCTCCGCGAGGTCGTGTGCGAAGGCCCGATGCCGGTGGCGCGCGCGCTGCACGTCGTCCGGCAGATCGCCAGCGCCCTCGGGCGCGCGCACGCGCTCGGCATCGTGCATCGCGACCTCAAGCCCGAGAACGTCATGCTCGTCGATCGCGAGGGCGATCCCGACTTCGTCAAGGTGCTCGACTTCGGTATCGCGAAGGTGCCCATCGGCGAGGTCGCGGAGGCGGGCGGCCCGGCGCAGCCGGTGCTCACGCGAGCCGGGATGGTCTACGGGACGCCCGAGTACATGGCGCCCGAGCAGGCGCTCGGACAGCCGGTCGATCCCCGCGCGGACCTTTACGCGCTCGGGATCATGGCCTTCGAGATGCTCACGGGCAAGCGCCCGTTCGAGGACGAGAGCAAGGTGAAGCTGCTCGGCATGCACGTCACCGCGCCCGTGCCGTCGATGTCGAAGATCGAGCCGGCGGTGGCTGTCCCGCCGGAGATCGAGGCCATCGTGGCGAACCTGCTCGTGAAGGAGGCCACCGAGCGCACGGGCGACGCGCGCGAGCTCATCGAGGCACTCCAGTCGGCCGCGACTGCGCTTCTCGCGCAGGGAAAGCTGGGCGCGGAGGAGGCCGGGAAGATCGTACCCGCGGTCGCCACGCCGATCGGCTCGCGCCCCGACGTTCCGACCAGCTCGCGGCCGCCGGCGGTCGGGCTGGCCACGCCGCTCGCTTCCACGCACGTGAGCCACGCGGGGCGCCGCATCGACCCGAGGTGGATCGCGGCTGGCGCCGGCACGCTCGTGCTGATCGGCCTGGTCATCGGCGGGACGAGCGTCATCCGCACGACGAAGGAGCCCGCCCGTACCTTCAACGACCCGGAACCCCAGGTGGTCGCGATCGCGCCCACCACCAGACCGTCCGCGACCGTCGTGGAGACGTTGCCGAAGCCATCGATCGAGGAGCGCGTCCAGGCCGCCAAGCGCCTGCAGGAGAAGGGCGACTACGCGAGCGCGATCGAGAAGTACCGCGAGGTCGATGCGGAGCAACCCGCGCGCGCGGACGTCAACCGCGGCCTCTTCGACGCGTACCTCTCCACCCGGCGCCTCGCTGACGCGATGCGCGCCGCCAAGCCGATGCTCGAGGCGAGCCCCGACCTGGCGCTCGATCTCGCCGTGCGCATCCCCGTCCGCGACGCCGCCATCAACGTGAGCGGCCAGGACAAGGAGGCCGCGGATCTCGCGTTCGCCCTCCTCGAGCGCGATATGGGCACGATGGGCTACGACGACCTCTACGACATCGGCTTCGGCCGGTCGGGCGCCCAGTTCCCGGAGGCCGCGCGCCGCGCCCAGAAGATCCTCTGGAAGGCGGACGCACGCCCGAAGATGACGCCGGCGCTGTCGGTGGCGCTCGACGTCCAGGCCGCCGCCGGGGGATGCGGGGTGAAGGCTCACCTCGACCGGGCGGTCGCGAGCGGGGACGGCCGGACACTCGCCCTCCTGCGAGGCATCAAGGTTGGCCCAAAACCCACGGGATTTCGCAGAGATACACAGGCCTGCCTGCGCGACGACGTCCTGCCGAAGGCGGTGCGCGCCCTCGAGGCGCGCCTTGCGAGCGAGAAGAAATAGTCCAAGGGAGCCTGCAACTTTCGGGTCGCTCGGGCGTTGGAGGGCGACCCGATGACGTTCGAATCCCGACCGAAGCAGCCCGTGTTCGCGCTCGTGCTGGCCATGATCACCGCCTACGGCACGATCGCGGTCCTCGCCGGCCACGTCCTCAACCTTCACCGCATGCTGCCCGAGGCCTGGTACGTGACGCTCGGCCTCGCGTCGATCGTCGCGGTCCCGACGACGTGGTTCGCCGTGAAACCGCGCGCCGAGCACATCGGCGTCCTGCGCGCCCTCGGCGCGACGATCGCGAGCGGCCTCTTCGTCGGACTCGTCGCGGCGGCTTGCATCACCGCGTCGATGGGGGAGTGGGAGGTGATCGCGTTCCTGGGCACCCCCCTCCCGAAGAGCCCGGCGCTGTGGGTCGCCCTCGGCGGGATCCTCGGGGCGACCGCTGCCATCCTCGGCTGGGCCGCGCTGGCGTTCGGTCTCTCCAGGGTGCGGAGATCCCCCGCCGTGCTCGACGCGGAGGAGCGCCTCGGCGTCCCGGGCCTCGGCGTCGCGACCCTCGCCGCAGCTGGCGCGATCGTCCTCGCGACGGAGAACGAGCTGCCGGGCGCGATCGGCGTGTTCGGTTTCGGCGGGGCGGCGCTGGTCCTGCTCCTCGCGCGGGACTTCCGGCGCGCGGCGTTCGTGTGTCGCGTGTTCGCCGGCAAGGAGCCGTCGTGCGAGGTGAACTGGGACGTCGGCGCGAACGAGCTCGCGGCCCTGGCGCCCATCGCCGACGTGCGTGCGGGCGCGATGATCGTCGAGCGCACGCGCGAGAGCACGTACCGCGAGCCGGCGCGTGGACGTGGCCTCGTGCTGCTCGGCGCGACGCTCGCCGAGACGCTCGCGCCCATCAACCGCCGCGTGCTGCTCGCCTCGGTGTTCCTCTCCGTGGGCCTGGTGCTGTCCGGCCTCCGCGCCGCGTGGGCGATGGCCGATCTCGTCTGACGCAGATCCCGCCCTCAGGAACGCCCACCCACGGCTCCCGCGGGCGAAGGCGGGGCCGTGCGGACGGCTCTTCAGAGCTTGAAGCGCGCGCGATCCTTCTCGATGAACGCGACGTAGGCCTCCGATGGAAGGCGGGCCTCGATCTCGCCCGTCAGGATCGCCTCCTCGAGCTGCTTCTTGATGTCCCCGACGAGGCGGCTCGGCGCGAGGCCGAACGCCTTCATCACCGCGTCGCCGACGCCGGTCGGCAACGGCGGGAGCTTCGCGTCCTCCGCGGCGAGGGCCGTGATGCGTCCGGCGAGCTCCGTGATCTGCGAGAGGCCCTTGCGCTTCTTCTCCGGGCGCTTCGTCGTGATGTCGGCACGCGCGAGGCAGAGCAGGTCGTCGAGGTGCTCGCCGAGCTCGCGGGCGAAGCGACGCACGGCGCTGTCGGTCCAGGCCGGATCGTACTGGTTGGCGCGCAGGTGGTGGAGGATCAGGAAGCGCACGGTGTCCTTGAGCGCGGGCTCGTGCGCGAAGAGCGGGAGCCTGCGATCGAGCTTGTCGAACATGCGGGTGCCCACCTCGGCGTGGCCGAGGAAGTGGACCTTGCCGTCCGGCGAGATGGACCGCGTCTTCACCTTCCCGATGTCGTGGAAGAGCGACGCCCACCGCACCTCGAGGCGCGGGACGGCCTGCCGCACGACCTGCTTCGTGTGCTTCCAGACGTCCTTGTGCCGCCACTCGCCGTCGCCAAACCCCACCAACGCGTGGATCTCGGGGAAGATCGCCTCGAGCACGCCTGCCTGCAGCAGCACGTCGAGCCCGAGCTCGGGATCGCGGGCCATCACGACGCGGTCGAGGCGCGAGCGCACGGCGGCGCGATCGAGCGTGACGGCGGCGAGCAGGTCCTCGCGTCGGGCGAACAGCGGCGCGCCGACGAGGGCGCCCCTCTCCGCCGAGGCGGCGGCCTGCTCGAGCGCGTCCATCGCCGCGTCGACGCGGCCCGGGCTGGTGGGGCTCTCGGCCATGGGGGCCGGCCTCCTTACCACAGAAACTCGGGGGCTTCCGCCGGCGGCCCGTCTACACCGTGCGGAAAGGCCCGCGGGGGGGGATGATCTGTTCGTCAGGTGCGCTTTAGGGCGTGACCAGTGGCCGTTTTGCGGTAAGCCTGTACGGGGTGGAGGCGTACCCTTGAAGCGGATCCTTGCGAGCGTCTGTACGGTCGGCGGCTGCTTGGTCGTGATGTGGGCGTGTGGGGGCACCTCGTCGGGTGATCTGTTCGACGCGCCGGGAGGATCGTCGGGAGCGTCCGGCACCAGCGGCACCTCCGGCACCAGCGGCACCTCCGGCACCTCCGGCACCTCCGGCACCTCCGGCACCTCCGGCACCTCCGGCACCTCCGGCACCTCCGGCACCTCCGGCACCTCCGGCACCTCCGGCACCTCCGGCACCTCCGGCACCAGCGGCACGCTCGACTCGGGCACGGACGCGCCAACGACCGGGCCCGCGATCCAGTGCGGGGTGCTGCCCATTCCTCCGGCGACGACCCCCGTCCCGATGGCATGCTCCGGCGGTCCGATCTGCTGCAGGACCGGCGCCGCGGACTCGCCATCCTTCGCGTGCGTCGCGGACGCGCCCGCCTGCGCGGGCACGAACCCGATCCCCATTGCTTGCGACGAGGCGGGCGACTGCGCGCCGGGGCAGGTGTGCTGCGGCACACTGACGTTCGCGGGCGGCAACTCGCGCGTCTCGAAGGCCGCGTGCGACACCCTCGCGAACTGCTCGAACACCAACACCGCGATCATCCTGTGCGACCCCACGGGTCCCGGCCCGGTTTGCCCCGCGGGAACCGGACGCGTCTGCCGACGAAGCCAGGGTACGCTCCCCGGGTACAACCTCTGCTTCCAGCCGTGACCCCATGCGCAAGCTGATCTTCGTCTCCCTCGTGACCTTGGTCTCCGTGGCCGCGGCCTGCAGCGGCACGAGCTCCGGTGAGCTCTTCACGACCGATCCTGGCACGTCTGGCACGAGCGGCACGTCTGGCACGAGCGGCACGTCCGGCACGAGCGGCACCTCCGGCACGAGCGGCACCTCCGGTACGAGCGGCACCTCCGGTACGAGCGGCACCTCGGGTACGAGCGGCACCGTCGACGGGGGAGGCGGGAAGGACTCGGGCGGAGTCGTCGTTCCGACCGTCCAGTGTGGACCGCTCCCGACCCCGACCGCGACCTGCACGGGCGGCGACATCTGCTGCCGCTCCGGCGAGCCGGCGACGTTCGCGTGCACGACGCTCGCGGCGTGCACGACGGGCCTCGCGATCGTGTGCGACGACGCGGCCGACTGCCGCGCCGGGGAGGTATGCTGCGGGCAGCTCGGCGGGACGACCGGGCTGCGGATCGTCAAGACGAGCTGCGTCAAGACGAGCATGTGCAACTCGAGCGGAACCATCGTCATCTGCAGCCCCGGCGGGACGCCCCCGGTCTGTCCGAACGGCGGCAGCTGTCAGATGAGCAACACCAGCCTGCCCGGCTACAACATCTGCAAGTGACGCGAGGGCCCACGCGATGAAGAAGGTGACGTTCGCGACCCTCACGACGCTCTCGGTCGCTGTCGCCTGCGGAGGCGCGACCTCGGGAGATCTGTTCTCGGTCGACCCCGGCGCGTCGAGCGGCACCTCGGGCACCAGCGGCACCTCAGGCACCAGCGGCACCTCCGGCACCAGCGGCACCTCGGGCACCAGCGGCACCTCGGGCACCAGCGGCACCTCCGGCACCTCGGGCACCAGCGGCACCTCCGGCACCTCGGGCACCAGCGGCACCTCCGGCACCTCGGGCACCTCGGGCACCAGCGGCACCTCGGGCGACAGCGGCGCGTCGTCGAGCGGCACGATCGACGCAGGCCTCGTCGACTCGGGCGTGCGGGGCCAGAAGTGCGGTACCGCGCTCGTCTGCGCGCCACCGAACGGCACCTGCTGCGCCAATTATCCGGGCGGGGCACCGCCCGCGAAGCTCGCGTGCACCGGTCCGTTCGGCTGCGTGGGCGGCGTGACGATCGGCTGCGCGAGCGGCGCGGACTGCACCATCCCCGCGCTGGACGTCTGCTGCGGCATCTACACGAGCGCCGGGACGTACAGGTCGGTCGGGTGCACCGCGGACGCCACCTGCAAGAGCAGCGTGCTCGGGACGGCGTATCACTTCTGCGATCCGGGGGCAGCCGTGGACGAGTGCGCGCCCCTCGGACTCACATGCAAGCCGAGCGGCAGCCTGATCGGTTTCCACGTCTGCCTCACCTGATCGGCTGTCACGCTCGCCAGCCGTGGCGCGACGCGGAGCCATGACGCGACGCGGCCTCGTGGTGCTGGTTCCCGTGGTCGCCGCGGTCGTCACGCTGGCGTCCTGCTCCAGGCCTCGAGCGCCCGTGCGCGTGGACGGCCCCGTCGAGGCGCCCGCCGTCGAGGGGCACCCCGACGCGATGGCGGATCATGCCGCGGCTCCCATCGCGGACGCCGGCCCGGGCGAGGCCAGCGCCGGGCGCGCGCAGATCGATCCGGACGGCAACGACGACGGCTACGATCCGGGCGCCCCGCCGCTCGCGCCGAGCTACACGCCCGTCCGGATCGGCAAGCCTCCGCTCTCGTGGCAGCGCATCTGCGACATCGCCCCGCTCGGCGACCGGATCGTCCTCGCGCACGCGAACCAGCCGCTCGGGATCGACGGCGCGACCTTGACGACCTTCCGACCCGCGGCGGACGATCCGTCGAAGCCGCCCGCGGAGCGGAGGCCCTTCGCGGTCGCGTTCGACTGGAACCGCTTCGGGGAGCCCTCGAAGGGAGGCGGCGCGGGGCAGGGGTTCATCCGGGTGCGGCGCATCGGCGGGCGGCTCTTCGTCCCCGACGCCGATCCCCCGTACAACGGCCTCGGCGTCGTCGAGCAGGGGACGGAGGGCTACGTCTTCGTCTCGGACGCTTCCGGCGCGTTCGCCCCGGCGAGGGCGCCGCACTTCCGGGTGCCGCGCGCACCGGACGGTGACGGCGGCGCCGGCGCGGGCGTCGTACCGCGCGCCTACCACGTGATCGACGTGGTCGCGTTCCGTGGAAGGATCTACACGTCGACCGGCTCGGTCCCTCCGAAGGCGCGCGCGTGGTCCGGCCCCTCTCCGGGGGCGCTGCACGTCGCGAACGCGGACCTCACGCGCTGGACCTACGAGGTCGGCTTTCCGGAGCCCTATCCCGGCGGGGTGTGGCGCCTCACGTTCCTGGTCCGCTTCAGGGATCGCCTCTACGCGGGCATCCAGGACTACGACGGCCGCAGCCCGTGGGATTATGTGTACTATGCACCTTCAGCGAACGCGCCCGCGATCACCCCCGGCGACGGCCACCCGGTCCGCGTGACGCCGGGCGGCGCCGCCTTCACGCTGCGGTGGTTCGCCGACGGTGGGCGCCTCTACTGGATCGCCGGCTCGACCGACGGCGTCAAGGTGCGGGTGACCTCCGATGGCGACACCTGGGAGGTGATCGACCTGCCCGCGGAGGTCGGCCGACCGACCGACATCAAGCGTTTCCGGGGCGCCCTCGTCGTCCAGGCCGAGCGCGGCCTCGTCGCCCTCGAGGCCGGCGGCCCCCGGGTGATCGGACGCGTGACCGACAAGAAGTCGCCCTTCGCCTTCGACGACATCTTCTGCGCCGCTCCGCTCGGCGTCCTCGACGGAGACCTGTACGTGGGGAGCCAGCGCGACGGCTCCCTCTGGCGGTGGGCCGCCTCCCCCTAGAACCAAAGCCGTTCGGTTAGGCGCGATCCAGCGAGAAAGAAGGGGTGCCCCCCCTCGCCGCGCTGCGCGCGTCGGTCTCCCCCAAATCGCGCGCTACGCGCGCTCAGGGGGAGACGAAGGGTTCCGGGAGCACCGCGCAGACCTCACCCTCCCGGCCTCCCTCTCCCTCAAGGGAGATGGAGGGGCGCGCGTGCTCCGCGCAGACCTCACCCTCACCGCGATGGTGCTGAAGCTCGGCTCGTCTCCGTCGGGCTCGGGCTCGGGCTCGAAAATGAGGGGATTCCTCGGGGGAGAGGGGGCATGTGAACGGGAGAATCGCCTCTCGCAGGGTCTCCCGGTTCAGTCGTGCGTTTTCGAGGCGAACCACGCGGACGCCACGGCGCGCGAGGATCGTCGTGCGCCTCGCATCCCGTTCGGCCCACTCCGCGTCGTCGTGGACGGCGCCGTCGATCTCGACGGCGAGCCTGAGCGCGGCGCAGTGGAAGTCCACCACGTAGCCGCAGAGCACTTGCTGCCGGCGGAACTTCAGGCCGAGCATCTTGCGGTCGCGCAGGAGCCGCCAGGCGAACACCTCGGCGCGAGCATCGCCGTGATCCGCAAGAGGAGGGCTCGCACAGCCACCAAGCGTTGCGCATCGGCGAGCCCGAGCACGGCCAGAACGTCAAGGACGGCTGCGGTCTCGGTCGCCGAGCGGCGCGCCATGCGGTAGAAGCGCGCCTTGTCCGCCGGAGCGAACTCCCCGGCGCTTCCGCGATGTTGAGGGGGATCGAGGCGACAGCTCGCCGAAGTTGATCGCTGAGGTAGGCGCGGCCCCTCGGAAAGCGGTCCGCGAGCTGGTCCGCCCCCGCCACCCGCTCGATGCGCGCACGGTAGACGTCGAGTCGCTCATGTTCGAACCCGTCCATGCCCGACGGTCGGCACGAACCGCGGGTTCGTTGCGGAGGAATCGGGCTCGGGCTCGGGCTTGGGCTCGGGCTCGAAAATGAGGGGATTCCTCAGGGGGACGGGGGAAAGGGGGGTGAGGTCTGCGCGGAAAGGAGCCGCGGCCAGTGGCGGCAAATTCGCCGCTCTCCCTGTAGCTCCGTTGACGTCGAGGGGACGCTCGGCGCCGAAACGACAGCGCGCGCCCCCCTCGCGAGGGGCGCGCGCTCGACCGAGCCGGGGCGGCGATCAGGCCGCGCGGCTGTCCGGACCCTCCTCCTCCACGCTCCTCGCGAGAGGCGCAAGCGCCGGCTTCGGCTTGCGGTGGTGGCGCTTCAGGATCCCGAGCCGCTGGAGATCATCCTTGCGCACGAGCACCCTCCGGGCCTGCTCGCTCCAGACGGTGATCCACGTGTGGAGCTTGCGCAGCACCGCGAGGCGCTGCTCCTCCCACGTGGTCGACACCGGCGGGAGCTGCGGATCGAGCCGCCGCGCGAGCGCCGCGAGGTCGTCGACGGCGTCGAGCCTCTCCGGCGTCACGCCCACCGTCCGGAGGGCCACCACGGCCTCCTCGTCGCGGTCCCGCACCGCCGCGCGCTCGGGCGCGTGACCGAGCTGGCGGCAGCGCGAGGCGAAGAGGCTGGCCGTGATCACCGCCTCCACGCCGCGCGCGTCGTCGTCGATCCCCTCGAACAGGAAGGCGAGCTGATCCGGGAACCGGAGGCTCAGCTTCCCTCGCGCGAGGGCGACCTCGTGCTCGAGGAACGCCTCGCACCCGGTGATCCCGGCCGCGCTCGCCTTCTCCTGCACGCGCGGCGGCGACGGCGGGTGCTCGACGTCGAAGCGGAGGAGGCTCCAGCCCTCCGCCAGCTCCTCCCTCGTGAGCCCCGCGGGCTCGAGGCGATCGAAGAGGCCGGGGTAGAACTGCACCGCGGTGAGGAACCGCGACGCCCGGGGCACCGAGGCGAGCAGCGCCTCGACGGACACCCCCTCGGATCTCACCGGCGCGACCGCAACGCTGGTGACGGGTTTGAGGACGATGGAACAGGTCTCCTTCTTCTCGTGCTGCTTCTTGTTCTTCTGGGCAATGCGCTTCATGGGACGGTTGGGCCACCCTCGATGTCGAGAATGACCGGCTCTCTCCTGTCTTCGTGACGGTTGGGTCGCCCGGCGCCCATCATGGGAACCGATGCACGCGCACGGACAGGAAGTGGAGCGAAAGGTTCCGGGAGCGGATGACTTTCTCGCGAGAAGAGTCGGCGAGTGTGCGCAGGGCACGGACGCCGGCGTCGCCGGGGGCCGGTATGCGCACGCGTGCGCGTACCGTGCGCCATCCCCTCCTTCTCGTCCTGTCGAGCCCGAGTCCGAGCCCGACGAGAGGTTCCCAAGCCTCGGCACCATGGCGGTGAGCATCGCCGTGATCCGCGGGAGCGTAGACGTCAACGCGGTCATGGTCGAAGGCGTCCATCCCGTCCGGTCGGCCGGCGGACGGTCGCGTTGCGTGAGAACCGGGCTCGGGCTCGAAGGAGAGGGGGATCGGGGGCGCGCGAAGGCTTCCCTCTCCCCGCGGAGGGCTTCCGTCTCGCCCGAAAGGGCTTCCGTCTCGCCCGGGAGGGCTTCCGTCTCGCCGCGGAGGAGGTCGGTGCGACGAGATTACGCGGAGTTGTGCGGACCAGGTCGTGCCAGAGGCGCGCCGGAAGGGGTGGATCGGGTCACGGACGGGGTCGCGGAGCGGAACGGAAGCGGTCCTGGACGAGACGGAAGGCGTTCCAGGCGAGACGGAAGCCCTCTCGCGCTCCCCCGCCCGCTTCGCGTCTGGTGATGGCGTGCGCCTGAGGCATCCCCTCATTTTCCTCACGTCGAGCCCGAGCCCGAGCCCGAGCCCGACGAAGACGAGCCGAGCTTCAGCACCATCGCGGTGAGCATCGCCGTGATCCGCAAGAGGAGGGCTCGCACAGCCACCAAGCGTTGC
>SXGT01715941.1_pt1 | contig 39614 bp, 32 predicted proteins | sample 3176221 | NCBI WGS metagenome assembly SXGT01 (sample SAMN11356862, study PRJNA531348) | freshwater metagenome | isolation source: freshwater sample F1-120 | place: China: Fuxian Lake, Yuxi | collected 2017-12-25 | reverse complement strand
GAACCGCTCGCCTTCCGCAGGATGGTCAGGTCGTCGGCGGTGAGCTGATGTTCCCGGCCTTCAACGTGCAGAAGTCGCGCACGCGCAAGGAAGAGCTGCTGCTGCCGCCGGAGGACCTCCAGCGCGTGTGGCTCCTCATCAAGGTGCTCAGCCCGCTCGATGTGACGGAAGCGACGCAGTTGCTCATCGAGAAACTGGAAAAGACCAAGACCAACAAAGACTTCCTGGACATGATGCAGAAGATGTAGGCCCGGAAATCACTCGCGGCCCGGTCCCCTCGCAGGACCGGGCCCTTTTTTTATATCATCCGGCGCATCATGACGAAGAAAAGCGAAGTCATCCTCTCCGGCATCCGGCCTACGGGCCGCCTGCACTACGGCAACTATTTTGGCGCCGTTAAACAATTCCTCGATCTGCAGGCCCGCGGACTGACGTGCTACTACTTCGTCGCGGACTACCACGCGCTGACGACGATCAAGGAACGCGTCGATTACGCACAGATCACGCTGGACATGCTGCGGACCTACGTGGCGTGCGGGCTCGATCCAAAAAAATCCATCATCTACCGGCAAAGCGATCTGCCGGCGACAACGGAATTAGCGCTGTTGCTCGGCATGATCGCGAACATCGGCTTCCTCGAACGTGGCACGACCTATAAGGACACGATCGCGAAGCTCGGTGTCGGCGAAGCCGGCGGCGCGGAGGGCAACCCTATTTCCTACGGCCTGCTCGGCTCTCCCGTGCTGATGGCGGCGGACATCCTTATCGTGCGCGCGGACAAGGTGCCGGTGGGCGACGACCAGCGTCAGCATGTCGAGATGGCGATCGACCTCGCGCAGAAATTCAACAGCCGGTTTCAGCGCGAAGTGCTGCATATACCGGCTGCCGTCGCGCGCGACGCCGTGCGCCTGCCGGGACTGGACGGCAGCGCGAAGATGGGCAAGAGCGAGAACAACGACCTCGGCCTGCTCGATGATCCGAAGCTGGTCTTGCAAAAGATCAAAGCGGTGCAGACCGCAACTGATCCCGGGCCCATCGAGGGCGAGTCGAACGACCCGGATCGCGTGATCCCGCAGATGCCGCCGAGCGTGGGCGCGTTGTATCGGCTATTGAGCCTGACCGCGCCGAAGGACGTATTCGAGGATTTCGTCGGCAAATACCGCCGGAAGGAAAAGTTCTACGGCACGCTGAAGACGACACTCGCCGAGCACGTCAACACGTTCAACGCACCGATCATCGCGGCATATCACTCTCCGCACAACACCGAGGCAACCGTGAAGGAATTCCTCGTCGAAAACGCGAAACGGGTCACACCTGTGGCGCTCGAAACGGTTGAATCTTGCCGCGAAGCGATGGGCATCGGGCGGAGCCTGTACCGCGCTTAACGCGTACCAGCTGCACTCCTCTGGTTTGCCGATTTCATGCCGTTTCTCGCATCTCACTCTTTTGTCATCCCCGCGAAAGCGGGGACCTCTCGATTAACCGAAGGCTACGATTGAAAAAGAGGTCCCCGCTTTCGCGGGGATGACAAAAAGAGTGGGGTTTCGCTAACGCGGAAGGCTTCTCCCAAACACTGGGTTCGGAGGGTTATCCCGCGCTGGCTTCCGGTTTCGCATCGCCAGCGAACTGTAACCGATACAGCCGCCGATACAGCCCATCCCGCGCAATCAGTTCGGCATGGGTTCCTTCATCAACCACGCGGCCGCCGTCGAGCACGACGATTTTGTCGGCCTTGAGGATCGTCGAGAGCCGATGCGCGATCACGAGCGTGGCGCGGCCTTCGACGAAGTGAGCGAGCGCGTCGAGGATGGCTTTATCGCTGTCGGAATCGAGGCTCGAGGTGGCCTCGTCGAGAATTAGGATGGGCGCGTCCTTAAAAATAGCGCGGCCTATGGCGACGCGCTGGCGCTGCCCGCCGCTGAGATTCCCGCCGCCTTCGGAGAGTTGCGCGTCGTAACCGTCGGGAAGTGTCTCGACGAAAACGTCCGCATGGGCCGCGCGCGCGGCGGCACGCACACGGTCATCGGGCGGCGATTCGGCCCCCGCAGCGATATTCGCGCGGATGGTCTCGCTAAACAGCGTCGTTTCCTGCGTCACCATGCCGATCTGGCCGCGCAAGCTCGTCAATGTCGCGTCGCGGATGTCCACACCATCGATAGTAATGCGGCCGCCATCGGGATCGTAGAACCGCGGCAGAAGTTTGACGATGGTGCTCTTCCCCGCGCCGCTGAACCCGACGAGTGCGACCATTTTTCCGCGCGGGACTTCGAAGGTGATGCCGTTGAGGACGTCCTGCCCGGGCACATAGGCGAAGCGGAGATCTTCAAAACGAATGGCGGTGCGCAGGGTCGCGATGGCGCGCGCGCCGGGCCTCTCGGCCACATCGGGCCGATAGTCGATGAACTCGAATACGCGCGCGGCACTGGACGCGCTGGTCTGGATCAGGTTGGGCATTTTGCTCAACAGGCGGAGCGGATCGAGCAGCGCGGTGAACGAGGCGAGGAGCATGACCAATCCGTCGGCCTGCAACTGCCCGGAGGCCACGCGCGGCTCTGCCACGAACAGGATCGCGCCGAGGGCCAGCACGACCGTGAGCTCCGTGATCGGCGGCACCATCGCATCGGCGCGGGCGAGCCTGCGCCGCTGGCGACGCAAACTTCTGAGTTCGCGTTCCATGCGCCGCCGTTCATAAGGCTCCATACCGAAGACCTTGACGATGGCGATGCCGCGAACGGTCTCGTTGAGCAAGGAGGCCATCGTGGCGACGCGGGCAAGCGAACGGCGAACGGTGATCTTCACACCCTTGGCGATCCATAGGACGATCAGCACGAGCGGCGAGAGCACAAGCATGACGGTCGCGGTGAGATACACATCGACACTCAGCGCGACGACAATAAGGAAGATGGCGCGGGCCGGTTCGCGCAGCGCACGCGTGAAGACTTCAGCAAGGCCTTTGTTCACCATGAAGGCGTCATTGGTGAATCGAGAGACGATCTCCCCCACCGATCGCTCGTCATAGAAACGGTGCGAAAGATTGAGCAGATTGTCGAACATTTCACGGTTCAGACGGATGGCGACATCGAGGCCGAGCGCGGCGGCGAAGTACTCGAGTATGTAGCGTGCAGCGCCGTTGACCAGGGTAAAGGCGAGGATCGTGCCCGCAATGATCATCAGTGCCCGGTGGCGATCGGCCTTCATCTCAATCAGGAGTTCTCTGGCCTGGCTCGGGAGTTCGGAAGGAGACCATCCAACGGCTCCCTCCAGCCGCTCCGCGAATCCATCGAGGCGAGTCCGCTCAAGGAACCCGTCGAAGGTGTCTGCGGCGCGCTGGGCGTACCCCTCCACTTGCTCCACGTGCCGTGCGAAGGCTTCCTCGTCGTTCTCGAAAAGGACATTTACCGCAGTACCGGCGGTGATGATGACCGAACCCAGGGACGCACCCACGATCAGCGAAAACGTGACCATGATCACGATACGCATGCGGTGGCGTAGCGCGTAACGCAGCAGCCGGATATACGCGCGCCAGGAGCTGTCGGAGGTGTCCTCGCGTTCTTTACGATCTTGGGGCATGGATCAGATCGCCTCCGCAGCGCGGCGGACTTGAGGCAAGACTTGGCGGGAAGAGCAGCTCATCGGCGTCTACAGGGATCGTAGCACAGCCGCGCGGGCGGCCCCAATGGCGCGATCGTTGCGCATGCGGCGCGATCTCCCTATCCTGTGTCGCCATGTCCGAATCCTTGATCATTCACGGTGTGCGCACGGTCACCGAAGCTCTGGCGTCGGGCCGGCCGATCAGCCGGGTGTTTCTGGCGTCGGACGCCAAGGTGCCCGGCGTGCACGAAATTCTCGACGGCGCGAAAGCGCTGCACATCTCCGTCGAACGCGTGCCGCTGGCGAAACTGAACGTGCTCTGCGAGTCCGCGGAGCACCAGGGCGTCGCCGCGCGCATCAGTCCCGTGGAGTACGCGCAGCTCAAGCCCCTGCTCGCGTCCTGCGCCGAGACCTCAATCCTGATTGTGCTCGATCAGGTCCAACACCCGCGCAACGTCGGCCTTATCGTTCGCAGCGCGCTGGGCGCAGGCGCGCATGGGGTCGTCGTGCCGTCGAAGGGCGGCGCGCTGGTGGACGATACTGTGCTGCACGCAAGTGCGGGCGCGGCGCTCCGCCTGCCAATCGCGATTGTGAGCAACGTCGCGCAGGCATTGCGCACGATCAAGGAGGAAGGATTCTGGATTTTTGGGCTGGATGCCGAAGGCCCTGAGAGCCTTTTCACTGCGAAGTGGGCGAAACGCACGGCGCTGGTCATCGGGAACGAAACAAAGGGCATGCGCGGACCGACTCGCAAGGAGTGCGATGTGCTCGCGCGAATTCCGCTGGCGGGCGGGCTGGAAAGTCTGAATGCAGCCGTAGCGGGGAGTGTAGCGTTGTTCGAGGCGGCGAAGGCGCTGAAAATCGGACCGTTCAGCTCAGGTGGCGCTTAAAGTACTCGCCATCGTCGATGCGGCGCAGGGCGACCCGGGCGAATTCGCGGACTTCGTCCTCACTGATGGGCGGCTTTTCGGAGGAAGCAATCTCCACTTTCGCAGCCGCCTCAGGTTGGTCCGGCTCCGGTTCGAAATCTCCAGAGGCGGTGGCGAATTTGAGCAGGCCCGGCTCCAGGAATTCGGCAATGATGCCAGCAATGTGCATCTTGCGATCCTGTTGCGAACCGGCCTGAAGGATCTTACGATCGAGTGCAAGCGCCTTCTTGCGAAACATGACAACGAGACCGCTGCACGCGGGGCAGGGCATAACCACGACCACGTCCTTGGGGACGGGCGCACCTGCAAGACGGCCAGAATGACAGTGGGGGCAGACCAGACGATCCATGAAGAGATGCCTTCTTCCGCAGCCAATGAAGCAGACGTAATGCTACGCGAGAAGGCCGAGATCTGTCAAATGAGATCACCGACAGAATTGTTGACGCGCCGATCTAAATTCGCAGGCCTGACGATTTGCATCATCGAATTTGCCCAAGAGCTGCGAAATCGCGCGGAAGATCCAGCACTCCCCTGAACCCGATCGACGCGCTGGCATCCTCGTAGTTCGCGGGGACGGGATCGTCGGCAACGAAGTCTCCCTCGCCACTCCAGTGTCCGCCCCAGGTAAAAAATGCGTCACCGAAGGTCGCGTCCTGCACGCTTACGGTGTCGTCCGCACTCGACGCGGTCCACTCGCCCCAGCCCTCATAGTCTTCTCCTGGAAACAACAACCAAGGCATCGCGCTTCGTTCGGTGGTGGACTCTGCCGTTGTCGCGTCATCTTCGTCGCCGCTCTCGAGAACTTCCTCGAGCGGCGGTTCTTTCCCAAGTGCGTAGACCCGCTGGTCGCCGGAATCGAGTGCGGCGAGTGCGTATTCAAAATCATCGCTTGCGGGCAGCCGCTTGGCGGGGCGCGCGCTGGATACAAAAGCGAGTGCGTCGTACAGCGTCACGCCGGACATAGGCGCGTCATCGATACCGGTGTAGCCGCCAGGAGGCTGCCGCCAGGCCGCGGACTGCCGGAACTGTGCAAAGGCTTCGGCGGAAACGGGCCGCGCATCGATAAAAAATCCGCGGTGATGCGGCACGGCGCCGGAGGCCGAAGGCGGCACAAAAACCATGCCCTCAGGCCACACAATCGGCGCGAGATAACACGCGGCTGCGTCCCATCCCAGCTCCAGGGCCCGCGACGGCTCAGTGGATGCCGCTTCTCCGGCAGCGGCCCAAAGTTCACCGGCCAGGGCGATGGCAGGATCGATCAGTTGCTCCCGCTGGGCCGGCGAATAGTGCTCCGCCGCCTTTGCTGCGCGGCGTTGCAATTTTGGGATTTCCGCGGAAAGTACACGAAATTCATCCGCTGGAGAAGCAGCCTGCGGAGTGGCCGCGGCCAACTCTGCGATTCCGACAGGCGCCGCTTCAATGAGTTCCCCGCGGCGCGCCTCGGCCCAACGCAGACCGGCGAAGGCGCCGCCACCGATAACAATCAAGGCCACGGCGCCAATGAGAATCCGGCCAATGGAAAGAGAGCCTGGCTTCGATCCGCCCGCGCGTGAAACCGGCGTCTTCGCAGATGCCGGGTCTGTTTTTTTCTCGACCGCGACGCGCACCGCGCGCAGGGCCGCGCGCAATTCGTCGGCGGACTGATAGCGCTTGCCGGGATCGGGTTGGCAACATTTCTCGATGATCGGATCGAGCGCAGCGGGGACCTCGCCGCGAATTTTCGACGCAGGTTTGGCGAGGCCCGTCGGCCGATCGCCGGTGAGCACTTCGTACAGCATCACGCCGACGCTGTACACGTCCGCGCGCGCGTCGACCGCAGACGTGTTCTTCATTTGTTCGGGCGCCATGTAGTGCGGGGTGCCCATCACGATCGACGCCGATGTGAGATTTGGGTTGCTCATCAACTTCGAAATGCCGAAGTCCATGAGCTTGACGGTGCCATTCTCGAGAATCATCACGTTTTCCGGCTTGATGTCGCGATGCACCGTAAAACGATGGGCGTAATCCAGAGCCGCGCAGAGCGCATCGAACATGCGCAGGATGCCCGCAATGGGCAGCCGCTGGCCCGGCGGAACCTGATCGAGCATCTGCCGCAGGGACTTGCCCTTGAGCAGCTCCATCGAGATATAGACGGTCTCCCCCGCGCGGCCGATGTCGTGCACGCGCACGATGGAGGGATGCGAAAGGCTGCGTGCAATTTTCGCTTCGTTGAAGAAGCGGTCGAGGATGACTTTGTCGCCGGTGTGGTCGGGCAGTAGAGTCTTGAGGGCAACTTCCTCGCCAAGCACCTTGTCGAACACGCGGTAGATGCGGCCCATGCCGCCGCGGCCGATCATGCCGCGGACGTCGTAGCGCCCGGCGATCACGTCGCCGACCTTGATCGCTCCGGGGTAGGGTGAGTCCGCCATGGTACCGCTCATCCTAATCCGTCACCGGCGCGGGCGCAACGCTCGCACATCGTTACGGCGCTTGACATTTCCGGCGTCAAGTCGCATGCTGGAGGTGCGTTGAACACAGTTTCCGGGGGGCCGGCGCTGCGGCCGGCAGGCAGGAACTCTTTCTCGTGGCGATTCCGGGGGTAGTGGGTTTTCTCGGCTTCGGCAATATGGGCGAAGCCATCGCGCGCGGCCTCGTGCGCGCCCGCGCCATTGAGGGCAAGCAAATCCTCGCGTACGACGTCGACCCCGGCAGGGCGCTCCGCGCCACCACGATGGGCGGAGCGGCGGCGGATTCTGCGGCAGATCTGGCCCGCAAGACCGATACCTTGCTCCTAGCACCGAAGCCACAGGACATGCGCGCGGCCTTGCATTCGATCCGGGCGGGCCTGCGTCCGCAGACACTGGTGGTGTCGATTGCCGCGGGCATATCGATCGGATTCATCCAGCGCGAATTGAGCGCGGAGACGCGCGTGGTGCGCGCAATGCCGAATACACCCGCGCTGGTGGGCGCCGCGGCGACGGGATTTGCGCCCGGAGCGAATTGTACAGCAGCAGACAAAACCGTAGCCCGCGGCATCTTCGAAGCGATTGGGATTGCCGAGGAAGTGGCCGAGTCACAGCTCGACGCGGTGACCGCGTTGAGCGGGAGCGGCCCGGCGTATTACTTTGCGTTTGTGGAAGCCAGTACGAGCGCGGCGATCGGCTTGGGCATTCCGGCCGATCAGGCGGAACGGCTCGCGGCGCAAACCTTGTATGGCGCGGGATTGCTCCTGCACGATACCGGCGAACCTGCGGGCATGCTGCGTGAGCGCGTGACTTCCAAGGGCGGCACGACGGCCGCTGCGCTGGCGACGTTTGCCGCGCGCGATCTCGCCGGGGCCGTGCGCGCGGGGATGGAAGCCGCCGCGGCGCGCTCGAAGGAACTGGGACAATGATTTCCGGATTCATCCGGGGGAATGTGATTAAACGCGGCCGCTGTGCCGTCAACCGAGAGAAGGAGTAGAGACATGAGCGAGCAGGCGATGGAACGGCCGGCGGGTCTGGCGGAGACGGCACTGGAACTGACGCAGCGCCCCAACTCGATTTTCCGACGCGCGCTCTTCGGCGGATACAAGACGCAGGACGTCGACCACTACGTCGAACGCGCCGCGGACGTGCTCGAATCGCTGATCGACGAAAACAAGCGCGCGCGGGTGGCGCTGGACGATCAGAAGCAGCGCGAGACGGAACTGCGCACGGCGCTGTCGTCTTCCCTGCGCTTTACGGATCACATTGTGGCCGCGGCGAAGCGTGAAGCCTCGACCTTGCTCGCGAGCACGCAGGAGCGGGAAGTCGAATATCGCGAGCAGTCCATCGCAGGACGGCCCTCGACACTGGCGCAGGAAATTGAAGCGCTGCGCGCGCAGCGGGACCGCCTGGCAGCAGAACTGAGCGCGACGCTCGACAGCCACATCCGGCTGCTGACGGCGGTCGAGACGAACTCGATGCCGGAACTGCAGCGCACGCGCGTGAATACGCTGGTCAACGGCGGCGAACGCGCAGCCTGAGCGCTACCCGAGTGTAAGGAGCCTGGACCATGATGCTGGCCGCGGCGTTGATTTGGATCGGCGCCGCGGCGGGGCAAACGCCCTCCGCGGGCGAATTCCTCACGGACTTCGCGAAGCAGCGCGACGCAATGACGTCGTTGCGCGCGGATTTCGTGCAGACGACGACGAACCCGGACGAAACCGAAGTTTCGAAGGGCACGCTGGTCTACGCAAGTCCGAAGCGCCTGATCTTTCGATACGACGATCCGGCACTGGCCTATATGATCGATGGGCTGCGTGTGTACGAATACGATCCGGACACCGCGCAAATCCAGATTTTTGACCTTGAAGATCGTCCGGAATCGGAAGCCTTCTACCTCGGATTCGAGAGCAACATCGCTCGGTTGCAGGAAGCCTACGAGATAAAGGTCCTGCCGCCGGACAACTCCGAAACCCACGCGATCGCGGTCGAATTCACCCCCCGTCCGCGCGAAGACAGCGAGGATGAGCCTTATTTCCAGCGCGTCCGGTTGCAATTGCGTAAGAACGATTTCCTGCCAACGGACATTCTGATCGTGAACGACGAAGAATCGCAGACCTCTTTCGCGATCACGAATTTCGCGATCAACGAAGTGCTACCCGAGGATCTGTCGCACGTGCGCGTCCCCGAAGGCACGGCGATCATCGAGAACGACGACTATTCCGGTGAAGCGCCGGCCGGCGGCGCCCTCTTCCCCGCTCCCGCGGCGGCGCCTGCGGTGAAGAGCGAAGACGTTCCGTGACACCGATTGTTCTTGCGTCGGCCTCTCCGCGCCGGCGAGCGTTGCTCGAATCGCTGGGAATCGACGTGCAGGTGCGCGCGTCGGGCATGCCAGAAACCGAGCGCGGACAGCCTCGGCACGTGGCATTGGAAAACGCCATGCGCAAACGGAACGACGCCGCCTCGCGCGAATCCGGGCCAGCCTTGGTCGTTGCGGCAGACACTATTGTCGCGCTGGGCGACGAACTACTCGGAAAACCCGCATCGCTGGACGAAGCACGCGATATGCTGCGCCGCTTGTCAGGGCGCACGCACGAAGTGATGACGGCGGTGGCCCTTGTGGACGTTGATGCACGCCGCGCGACGGAAGGCATCGAGATCACGCACGTCACCTTTCGTACGCTGGCGGCAAGCGAGATCGATGTCTTTGTGAATGCGGTGAAGCCGCTGGATCGCGCAGGCGCGTATACCGTCGACGGCCCAGGCAGCTTGCTCGTCGAGCGCTATCAGGGGTGCTACACCAACGTGCTCGGACTGCCGATGGTCTGCCTCGATCAGCTCATGCGCGAGCTTGGCGATGGGCTGTTCACACGAATCGAACCTTCACGCGCACGATTTCTGTAATCGGCCGGAAACGCCGCTGCGAAGAATGTAGACCCAATAGGGCATATCGGAAGCGAATAATATGGCTCCCCGGGCCGGGATCGAACCAGCGACATGGTGGTTAACAGCCACCCGCTCTACCACTGAGCTACCGGGGAACTGGAATTGCCGGAAGAACGGGAATTATACGGATCGCCGGAATACTGTTCAAGATCAGACGCTGTGCGCTGCTGATCCCGCCTTCCGTCTCCCATGCGCATCAGCGCGTGATTTTCAGCGCCGTATCCAGAAATTGATAGGCCTGCTCGCGCACTTCCGGCGGAAACTCGTGGGCACAGTCCGGATAACTCACCTGCAAGCGATCCGGTACGCCGAGTAGTTCGTACACTTCGCGCGCGACTGGAATCGCTTTCTTCACACCGGCGACGTCGAAATTCGAGTCGTGCAGCGGCGACGCTGAAAAGAACGCGCGCGGAGCGAGCGCGGCGATCATCTCGTAGTAATCCCAGGGAACGCGATCGGGATCCAGGGCGTAGACCTCCCGGATACGCGAGACATAGCGCTCGCCGGACCAGCCAGTAAGGTCGCCGCCATAGTAGTCGTGGAACGGCGTCCAGCCGCAACTCGACACGACGGCCTTTACGCGCGGATCGAAGGTGGCCAGAAAAATTGCGTTGTGGCCGCCGAGCGAGTGACCGATTGCGCCGATCCGTGCGGGGTCGACATCATCACGTGCAGTCAAGAGATCGATACAGCGCATGTGGTTCCAGATGCCTTTCATGGATCCGGAGATGAACCGATCGTTGTCGAAGTCGTAGGTGTACTCACCGAGCGTCGGATAATCCGGCGCGAGCACGACGTAACCGCGCTCGACGAGTTCGAGGCCGTAACGAAGATTCTCCGAACCCGCGAGTCCCGCGACTTCGTCCTTGCCAAGCGCGCCGTTGGTCTGGTGCAGCGCAAGGATTCCCGGCGCGCGGCCCGAAATGTTTTTCGGAACGAGCAACCACGCGGGAACAAAATCGCCGTCACCCACGTCGATACGCAGCTTCTCGCGCGTGTACGTGCCGGTTTCCGATCGAGTGCCGGGCACGGACTCAAATCGGACCGGGCCAAGAACCGAGCGATCGGGCAATACCCCCATCGTCGCTTCGACGCCCGTGATGATATCGCGCCGCCGGCGTTCCCAGTCGGGCGGAGAACGTACCGGCTGCTCATTACCCCGATCGTCAATGTAGTACATCACGCGGCGGTGATCGGCCGCGCGCGGTTCAGCCGGTGACGCCATTTCATTCACCAGCACGGCGGCGATACAGACTATGGAAGAGCAGGAAAGCACTATGTTGCGTGGATTTCGCTTCATTCGGATTCCTTCACCACGCAGGAATTCTAACGCGACTCGCCGAAACGATACTCCATGGCATCGAAATCCATGGTCCACGCGTAGCGCTTGAGGAATGCGTGGCTCAGCAATCCATCAACACGGATTCCGCCGAATTCCCCATCGCCGACCGTGCCGGTCACGATGTAGTGCCCCGCTTGTTCGAGCGGGCCAAGTCGAATCGGAAATGGCGACTCGAAGAATTCGCGCTTGACCAAACCCGGATCGACGCCCGACGAACGCAGTTTCCTCGGGGACGTCGTAAAAGCCGCCTGACGGGGCTGTCCGTCATTGCCCGGCTGGATGATGACAAGCCCGGAGTCGACGAAGAAATTCAGGTCCATATTCGGACCGAAGCTGCCGCGCGCGAACATGAAATGGTCGCCCCAGAGAAGAAACGGAATGCGCGTGTGCTCCTGCGGCAACATCGCGATGTGCGCGGCGCGGGCCGCAGCATCATTCCGCGGAGAGAGAATCAGCCGCTTGCTTGGATAATCGAGGGTAGCGAGGAAGCGCTCGAGAATGCAGGTGCCGAAGATGACCCAGTCGTTGTCACCCGTCAGCGTCGGCAACACGGTGACCGGAACATTCGTAAGCACAGCATCGCCGAGCACAAAGCGATCGGCGATGCCGTGGGATAGGCGCATCTTGGTCAGGTTGAGATGGGCGGCGCTCATTTCACCGGCGATCGTTTCAATACCGAGGGCTTTGGCGCGATCGGGGCCCATGATGAGGAACGAACCGCCGGTATCTACATGCGCAGTCAGTTTGACCCCGTTGATCTCGGTGTCGAAACCAGGGAAGTATTCCATAAGATCGTGCGCGGCAAAAGGCGCGACGGTCACGTCAGAAAGCTCGACAGAAAGTGGCCGGGCGGCATGACGCGCCGCGAGTTCGCGATAAGTATCGGGCAGTGATTCCGTCGAACGCGCAAAGGCGAGCGCTCCATCGAAGCGGTTAAGATGGACATATGCATCGAGCGCGAGCTCTACAAGTGCGTCGCGGTCCGGGTAGTCCGCTGAAATGCGATCCAGCCGATCAAGGGCCACGCGGTACTTTCCGGAAACGAACTCGCACAGGAAAAGCATGTGATTCGCCGCGTCGGGCGATTGGCCTGCGGCGAGCTGCTCCGAAGCGCGGGCGTGTGCAGTAGCTATGTCGCCATCGGCCCACGCCTCCCAAGCATCGGGCAACGTGCGGCCCAACCGTGTGGGCGCGCAAACACCGAGCGCGGCGAGCACACTCATAATCGTGTTGATCATCCTAAGACGTTTCATGGCTGCCTCCGGTGTCCGGCCGCCGTGCGGCCTCGTACATTGCAACCGTAACCCGGTACTCGGATTGCGGAGCGCGGGGATCTTCCTGCTGCGCCTCAGCAAGCAGTGCGTCGAATTTCGATTCCAGTTCCGCCGCGCGCTGCGGCGAAAGACGAAGCACCAGGCGCACGACGTTCAAATTGAGATCCCGCTTCTCTACCCGCGCACGATCTTCGCTTCTCTCGATCTCCTGCATCGTGGTGTGCAGCGCCTGGAGCGCAAGTGAACCGCCGGGCCTCATTTCACCGCCGAGCCGGTCTTTGTCCACGATGATGCGCTCGGCCGCCGCGGCATAGGTCCGCTCGATCGCGCCTCGCTTTCGTTGCGAACGCGTGCGCTTGATCAGTCCCGCTTTTTCGAGGACGTGGAAGTGGTGATACAGCCGCGTTGCCTTGAGCCCCATATCGAGCGCGACCGCCTTTGGGCTGGCGGGATCCACAACAAGGCGTTCGAAGATTTGGTAGCGCAAGGGATGGGCAAGCGCCTTGATTTGATCGAGGCGTCGAATGGTCAAGGGGTGGTCTTTTTCTTTAGGTTTAGATTGTTTCATTATTTAATTATATTTTATTATTTAAAAAAATTCAACCATTAATTTCGACGGATGAAGAACACCTATTCTGGTTGTTCAGATAAGGTGAATTGCGCTGATATCGGCCGCAGGCTGGATATTTACGGCTTTGCGGCCCGTGATATACTGCCATTGGAGGATCGCGCCATGAAACCAATGCTGCTCGCGCTCTTGCTGCCGCTGGCCTTAAGCGGGTGCATGCTTGAGCTGTTGACGACGACAGCGATCCAGGGAGAACTCGCCGCGAAAGACGCGCAAGCGGCTACGCAGGCGCTGCGCTATGCCAAGGAATCGACGGCCAAGCGCGAGGCGGAGTATGCCATCCGCACCTACCAGGCGGAGAAAGGTTCCTATCCTCCGTCGCTTGCCGCGCTGGTGCCGGGGTATCTGCCCGGTATCCCGATGCATGCGGACGGCACTCCCTTCGGCTACGACCCGGCAACCGGGAAGCTATTGGACAGCGACGCGCCGGCGCCCGTGCAGATCCCATTCACGCCGGAAGATGGAAGCAACCTCAAGCGCATCGAAGATGCTATTTATTCCTACTGGCAAACAACCGGGAACTACCCGCGATCGCTTGATGACCTTGATCCTATGTACATCGAACAAGTCCCGACGCTGAGCACCGGCGGTGCATTCGTGTACGACGCGCAAACCGGCGCGGTCTACCATCCGAACGATCTGCGCGGACCGATCGCGGGGACTTCTTCCGTAAGCGCCGGCGGTGGAAGTGCGGCGCTGGGCGAAGCGACCGCAGGCATCGCAATTCAGAACGACTTGCGCAACATGAACACCTCCGGCGTGTCGAACGCAGGCGGTGCAGCACGGCGCGGCGTTAGCGGCGTGAACGACGCATACAACCAGCAGCAACAACGCGCGCTGAACGAACTCGATCAATAAGGACCCATCCACGATGTACCGCAGTTTTTCCGTCGGTTCTTGCGTGATTGCGATGATGTTCGCGGCAATACTGCTGGCGGGCTGCGGCCCGGACGAACCAACGAAGCCGACGGTGACGGTGGACCCCAACGCGCCGCCGCCGCCCACACCGGAAGAAATCGCCAAGCGCGTGATCACGGAGCTTGGGCTCGATCAACCGCTTCCGGCCCCGGGCTCGCGCATGCTGGGCACCACCCGCGAGACCACGCTCAATCTCTTCCGCCAGCAGAACGCCGAACTCAGTAAAACGCCCGAGGGCCAGATCGCGCTTAAACAGGTCCAGAAAGTGTTGGAGGACAAGATTGCAGCGCTCGAGAACGGAAAGTTCTGGGAGTTTGTGGTTACGTATGTCGATGCTTTTGCCATTTTCCAGCCAGGCTCGAAAAAGTACGAGCAGCTCAAGGAGCGGGCCCTCGTCGAGCTTCGTAAGCCGCGGGTCACGGTCAAGGGACTGCCCGAAGTGGACGGCCAGAAGGTTGCACTGCTAAATATTTACGTTCCGCTCACGAGCGAAAGCTTCACCGAGCGCCTGAGCGTGGGCGAGGAAATGCACGGAATAAAATTCCTCGGCGTATTCGGCAAGGACCGCGGCGTTCGGCTCGAATACCTCGAGACCGGCGAGCGCTACGTGGCGTATCTCCCCAGCCAGAAATAGTACTGATTCAACGGAAAAACCTGACAGGTACTCTCACCCATCAATCGTTTGGTGCACTTCGTCTTAAAAACGAGCATTACATCGTTGGCTCCTATTTGTCCCGTAGGGACACCCGAAAATAGCCCAGCGCTTTAGCGCTGGGTCTTCTGCCTTCCTTATCCGTGGAGTCCCGTAGGGACGACAGGAGGTGACAGTTCCTGCCGTCCCTACGGGACTTGGACGGAGGGAAATCCGAAGTCCCACCGCTAAAGCAGTGGGCTACCATCCTTCGGCCCCTACGGGGCGTAGTTTTTCTAGCGCGTAATGCCTCTCAAAATAACCGTGAGGAACAAACGATGTAATTCCCTTGAAAAAGGTGTTACAAAGTGTCACAGTGTCTCGTTGATAGTGGCGGACTACAGGAGACGGACAAATGAAGCGTGTTCGATTTGTGCTGCCCATGCTTTCGTTCGGATTGGCAGCAAGTGTGGCGGCGGCCGACACGCCAACCTTCACCAAGGACGTACTGCCCATCATTCAGCAAAACTGCCAGGTATGTCATCGCACCGGTGGCGCAAATCTGAGCGGCATGGTCGCGCCGATGGCGTTTACCAGCTACGAGGAAACGCGCCCGTGGGCGAAGGCGATCGGCAAGCAGGTGGCGGCGCGCACCATGCCGCCGTGGCATGCCGCGCGCGAACACGCGGGTGTGTTCGACAACGAGCGCACACTGACCGAAAACGAAATTTCCACGATCATCGCCTGGGTCTCGGCGGGCGCGCCGCGCGGCAATCCGACCGATGCACCGGCGCCGGTGGCGTGGCCGTCGCACGATTGGTCGATCGGCGAACCGGATCAGATCTTCTCAATGCCGGAACCGTTCTTCGTGAACGACGACGTCCAGGATGTGTACGAACATTTCCCGATGATGATCACGGAGGAAATGCTGCCGGAGCCGCGCTGGCTGAAGGCGATCGAGTTCCGCGCGGGCAGCTCCGTGGTGCATCACATCATCGCGCGGCCCTTCGGCGGCAATGCGCCGGGCAACGAACCCGACATCTTCCCCGAAGGCGTCGGCCGGCTGCTCAAGCCGGGCACCGAAGTGCGCTGGCAGATGCACTACCACAAGGAAGCAGGCCCGGGTACGGGTGTGTGGGATCACTCGAAGATCGCCGTGAGATATTACGACAACGCCGACGATGTGAAGTTCCCGATGCTGGGCGACTCACTCGGTTCGTTCCGCTTTGCGATCCCGGCGGGCGATCCGAACTACGTCGTCGAAAAGGAATTCACCTTCCCCGAGGATGCGCTGATCGTGGGCCTGATGCCGCACATGCACTTGCGCGGCAAGGCGGCGAAGTACGAGGCGACCTATCCCGACGGCCGCACGGAAGTGCTGCTCAACGTGCCGAAGTATGACTTCAACTGGCAGACGACCTACCAGTTCAAAGAGTTCAAGCAAATGCCGAAGGGTTCGAAGATTAAATTGACCACCGTCTTCGACAACTCGGCAGACAATCCTTACAACCCGGATCCCACGGAAACCGTGCGCTGGGGCGAGCCGACGACGGCGGAGATGAGCTTCGGCTGGATGAGCTACATCAGCCCGACGCCGCGCGACCCGTCCGTGCCGCTTGAAGAACTCCAGAGCCAGACCGAAACGGACTGAAGTCCCGAACCCTCTACGGGCCCCGGAAACCCCGGGGCCCGTTCCTTTTTTCCAAATAAACAGCACACTGGACAATCGCCGGGAATCTTGAGTAAACTTAGTCTGTTTGTAAGGTATGGCCGTTAGTATGAGTAAAAAGCCCATAGAACCGATTCTCGTCGCCCGCGGGCCCGTCGCCGTGGATCGGCGCCACCGCTTGCAGCAGTGCGTCGGCAATACGCCTCTGCTCGAACTCACGCGCATCGCCGCGGAGGTAGCGCCCGTCCGCATTTTTGGCAAGGCAGAGTGGTTTAATCCCGGCGGCTCGGTCAAGGATCGCCCCGCGATGAACATGATTCTGGCGGGCGAAGCGAGCGGCAAGCTGACGAAGGACAAGATCCTTTTAGATGCGACCTCCGGCAACACAGGCATCGCGTACGCCATGCTCGGCGCGGCAATGGGATATAGGATCAAGCTGTGCGTGCCGAAGAACATGAGCCCCATCCGGCGGCGAATTCTGACGTCGTATGGGGCGGAAGTCGTCTATACAGACCCGACCCGCGGCTCGGACGGCGCAATTGAGAAAGCGCGCGAACTCTACGCGCAATCCCCGGAGATCTACTTTTATCCGGACCAGTACAACAACGACGCGAACTGGCGCGCGCACTACGAAACGACGGCGCCGGAACTCCTGGAGCAGACCAATCGGGAGATCACTCATTTCATTGCGGGACTAGGCACGAGCGGCACGTTTATGGGTACGGGCAAGCGGTTGCGGGAAGAAAAACCCGATATTCGTTTGATATCCTTCCAGCCGGATGGGCCGATGCACGGGCTCGAAGGGCTCAAGCATATGCCAACGTCGATTGTGCCTGGGATTTACGACGAAGCGCGGGCCGACGAGAACCGCTGGGTGCGCACGGAAGACGCGCAGGCCATGTGCAGACGGTTGGCGCGCGAGGAAGGTCTGCTCGTCGGCATGTCGGCCGGTGCGGCGGTGGCGTGTGCGCTGGACATCGCGCGCGGGCTGAAGTCGGGCACGGTGGTGACGATTCTGTGCGACAGTGCGCACAAGTATCTGGATTTCGAATTTTGGGACAAGGCCTGAGCATGGCGATCATACTGAGCGCGGAACTCAAGGCCGGCATCGAAAAGCACGGCGTGGAGACGTTTCCCAACGAGTGTTGCGGGTTCCTCCTCGGAAAATTGAATGGCGCCGACCGCGGCGTGGTCGAGCTGATGCGGATGGCAAACGATCGGGAAGACGAAGCGCAGTACAATCGTTTCCTGATTACGCCGGAGGCGTCGTTCCGCGCGGACAAGGCAGCACGGGCAAAGCGCCTTGATGTGATTGGATGCTACCACTCACACCCAAATGCGCCGGCGCGGCCCTCGCAATACGACGTAGACCACGCGGCGTGGTCCGGCTTTTCGCATATTATCGTGTCCATCCGCGACAAGGTGGCGGTGGACATGACATCATGGCAACTGAAAGAAGACCGCAGCGCTTTCGATCCCGAAGAACTCCGGATCGAAGACTGAGGCGCAAAGGAGCGAAGTGATGGGCGTGAAAGTATTGTTGCCGACGGCCTTGCGGGCCTATGCGAACAACCAGGACACCGTCGCCGTCGAGGGCAAGAAGCTCGGCGACGTCATGCGCAACCTGATCGCGGGTTATCCGCAGCTTCGCGCGCACCTGCTGGACGATGGAGGCAACGTGCGCAATTTCGTGAACGTGTATCTGAACGACGACCACATCAAGGGTGCGTCGATCAAAGATACGCCATGCAAGGATGGCGACGAAGTGGTGCTGGTCCCGGCGGTGGCGGGCGGCGCAGTGACCGAACGGCCGATTTCGCCTAAGGCGCTTGTGAGCGGCGAGGCGGAACTTTCGACGGACGAGATCAAGCGCTACGCGCGTCACCTGATCCTGCCGGAAGTCGGCATGGAAGGCCAGAAGAAACTGAAATCGGCGAGCATCCTGCTCATCGGAACGGGTGGACTCGGATCCCCGCTGGCGTTGTACCTCGCCGCCGCGGGCATCGGACGCATCGGTCTCGTCGACTTCGACGTAGTGGATTTCTCGAATCTGCAACGGCAGGTGATCCACGGCACGAAGGACGTCGGCAAGCTGAAAGTCGAGTCCGCCAAAGAAAGCATCAACGACATCAACCCCTTCGTGAAAGTGGACACGTACAACACGGGCCTCACGTCTGACAACGCGATGGACATCATCGCGAAATACGACATCATCATCGACGGGACGGACAACTTCCCGACGCGCTACCTGGTGAACGATGCATGCGTGCTACTCGGCAAGCCGAACGTGTACGGCAGCATCTTCCGCTTTGAGGGACAATCGAGTGTGTTCTGGGCGGAGAAGGGTCCGTGCTACCGCTGCCTGTACCCCGAACCGCCGCCACCGGGAATGGTGCCGAGCTGCGCCGAGGGCGGCGTGCTGGGCATTTTGCCGGGCATTGTCGGGCTCATCCAGGCGAACGAGGCCGTGAAACTGATCCTCAGCCAGGGTACGCCCCTGATTGGGCGGCTACTGCTCTTCAATGCGCTGGACATGAAGTTCCGCGAATTGAAACTGAAGAAGGACCCGAGCTGCCCGATTTGCGGCACGAATCCGACCGTGACGGCGCTGATCGATTATCAGGAATTTTGCGGCGTGCCAAAGACGGACGCGCCGGCGACTGAAGAGAACCTGGCCGCGGACGAAATTTCGCCGGCGCAAGTAAAAGGCCGCATGGCGCGCGGCGAAGATTTCCAACTGATCGACGTGCGCGAGCCGCACGAGTGGCAGATTGCAAAAATCGACGGCGCGAAACTGATTCCGCTCGGTCAACTGGAGAGCCGTCTTGGCGAGCTTGATCCCGATGCGGACATCGTCGTGCATTGCAAGATGGGTGGCCGTAGCGCGAAGGCGCAGGACATCCTGTATGCGAACGGCTTCACCAACGTGAAGAACATGGTCGGAGGCATCCTCCGCTGGGCTGATGAAGTCGATCCGTCCATATCCAAGTACTAACGCTGCGCGCGAACGCGGCAAAACACCGCGCGCGCCACGTGTGTCGTCCTCTCCGGCCCCCGCTCCGCGCGGGGGTCGTGCGCTATCGCGCCGGGATGGTCCGGTGCGCAAGGTGAATCAACCGCGAGGGATGTGCTAGTCATGCCATCGCCTGAAACGACGAACCTGGACAAGCCGGCGCCAACAGGCGGCCCGCGTACGCTGGGTCCGATCTCTGATCTCGAGCGACACCTACCCGCCGAGTGGTGGCGCACGCTGTTCAACGCGGTCTATCTCAAGACCGACGGCGACGTGGTCGAGAACCAACAAAACACCATCCAGGACGTCAGCCGCCTGCTGGAACTCACGGGCCTGACGCCGGACGCCGAGATCGTGGATCTTTGCTGCGGCCAGGGCCGCCACGCGATCGAGCTCGGCCGGCGCGGATTCACGAAGGTGACGGGCGTCGATCGTTCGCGTTATCTCGTGCGTCTGGCACGGCGGCGCGGCCAAAAACTCGGCCTGACGATCAACTTCCGTGAAGGCGATGCACGCAAATTCCGTTATGCGCAGGGCACAGCAGACTGCGTGACGCTGTTCGGTAATTCGTTTGGCTACTTCGAGCGCGCTGAAGACGACGTGGGCGTGCTGCGCGCGGTGAAGCGGATTCTGAAACCCAAGGGCGTGGTGCTGCTCGATCTTGTGGATGGCGAGTGGATGCGCAAGAACTTTGAACCGCGCACCTGGGAATGGATCGACCAGAACCATTTCGTGTGCCGCGAACGCGCCATTGCCTCCGACGGACACCGGCTGATCTCGCGCGAAGTGGTGACGCATGCGGAAAAAGGCGTCATTGCCGACCAATTCTACGCGGAACGCCTGTATACCTTCGACGAAATCCGCGCGCTGCTCACGCGCATGGGGTTCACCGACATTCGCAGGGAGAAAGCGCCCAGTTCACTCTCAGACCGCAATCAGGACCTGGGCATGATGGCCAATCGCATGTTCATCCTGTGCAAGGCGCCGGCCGCACCGGCAACCAACGTGCGCCGCGGGCCGTATCTGCCGAAGGTGACGGTGATCTTCGGCGATCCCGGCTTGCCGGACATGGTGAAACGGAACGGGCAGTTCAACGAGGAAGATTTCGACACGATCAATCGATTGAAGGCCGCGCTGGGCGAGCTGAAGGAATACAGCTTCAGCTACTACAACGACCACGCTGGCCTCATGGATTTTCTGCGCAAGGAGCGGCCGCAGTTCGTGCTGAACCTGTGCGACGAGGGTTACCAGAACGACGCCTTCAAAGAATTGCATGTGCCGGCGCTGTTCGAGATGTTCGACATTCCATATTCCGGCGCAGCGCCGGCCTGCCTCGGCCTGTGCTACAACAAATCCTACGTGCGCGCGATCGCGGAGCCCCTGGACATCCCCGTGCCGCTGGAAACATTCCACGGCTCGGACGATCAGGCCGCGACGCTGCCGTCGATCTTCCCCGTGCTGCTCAAGCCGAACGTGGGCGATTCGAGCCTGGGCATCACGAAGGATTCCGTCGTCAGCAATCAGCAGGAATTCATGGCCTACTGGGAACACTTGCGCGAGGCATTCCCCAATCGGGACATTCTCGTGCAGGAATTCCTGACGGGCCGGGAGTACACCGTCGGCATCATCGGCAACCCCGGCATGCAGATGACGGTGTTGCCGGTGCTTGAAGTGGATTATTCCGGTCTTGATTCGGACCTGCCGCAAATCCTCGGCTACGAATCGAAGTGGGAACCGGATTCGCCATACTGGTCGAAAATCAAGTACCACGAGGCGAAACTGTCGGGGCAAGAGAAACGCACGTTGATCGACCGCGCGCAGATGCTCTTCGAGCGGCTGGACTGCCGCGATTACGCGCGCTTCGATTTCCGCGCGGACGCGAACGGTGAAATTAAGTTGTTGGAGGCAAACCCAAATCCCGGCTGGTGCTGGGACGGGAAAATGAACATCATGGCCGGCTATGCGGGCCTGACGTATGCCGATATGCTGCGGCTGATCCTCGAAGCGGCGCAGGCGCGCTACTCGCTGGCGACGCAGTCGGCGCAGGCCACACCGGCGGCAATAGCAAGTTGATGGGAGGGTCGCGCTCCCGCGCGATCGCAGTTGAGCAAGCGGATTCAGATTTGAGAGGTGAAGCAATGGCGACGACGTGGAAAGAAAAACTGGCATCGAAGATGGAGCCCGATCTCGCGCGCGAGATCGAGATTTTCGAGGCGCAAATGGAGCTGCGCAAGCGCGGCGAGCTCGACGAGAAAATTTTCGCCGAGCAGCGCCTGCGCCGCGGGGCCTATGGCCAGCGCTACGACAACGGCCAGCGGCACGACGGCGTACAGCAGCAGACGATTAACTTCGGCCGTGACCTGACCAAAGGCCCGGAGACTTTCTTCGACGCGCCGGGCATGATTCGCATCAAGATTCCCTTCGGCGGTATCAGCGCCGAGCAGATGGAGGTCATGGCGGATCTCTCCGAGGAATACTCCGTTGGCAACCTGCACGTGACCACGCGGCAGGACATCCAGATGCACTACATCCACATCGAATCGACTCCGGATTTCTTCCGCCGGCTCGCCGCGGTAGGCATTACCACCCGTGAAGCCTGCGGCAATGCCGTGCGCAACGTCACCGCGTGCCCCTACGCCGGCGTGTGCACGGACGAAACCTTCGACGTAACGCCGTACGCGCAGGCGCTGATGAAATTCCTGCTCGGCCATCCGGACACAATGGACTTCGGCCGCAAGTTCAAGCCGGCCTTTTCCGGTTGCGCGGATCACGCCTGCGGCCTCGTGAACATGCACGACTTCGGCGCGATTGCCAAGGTGAAGGAAGTCGGTGGCAAGCAGGTGCGCGGCTTTGCCGTGTACGTCGGCGGCGGGCTCGGCGCCGTGCCGCATGACGCGAAACTCTTCGACGAATTCGTGCCAGAGCATGAGCTGCTTCCGGTCGCGCAGGCGATCGCGCGCGTATTTGCTCGGCTCGGCGAGAAGAAAAACCGCGCGCGGGCGCGTATCAAATTCGTCGTGGCGAAGCTCGGCATCGAAAAATTCCGCGAGGAAGTACTGAAAGAAAAGGCCACGATGCCCTTCGACCCGCGCTGGAAGGGCCTCATCGAACAGTTCCGCGGCGCGATGGACGACAAGCCGTTGCACCCCGGCAAGGCGCTGAACGGCGCACTCCCGCCGAACGGCTTCGCCACATGGCGCACAACGAACGTATACAAGCAACGCCAGGCGGGTTACGTCGCGGCCGTCGTCACACTGCCGCTGGGCGATTTCTCCTCCTGGCAGGCGCGCAAGCTCGCGGACGTCGCGCGGAAATATTGCGGCGACACCATCCGCGCGACCGTGGACCAGAATCTGCTCTTCCGCTTTGTCCCGGAAGCGAGCATCATTGAGTTTTACAAAGACCTCGTGGCGATTGGCGTGGCCGATCCGGGCGCGAAAACGATCGTCGACGTAACGGCCTGCCCCGGCACTGACTCGTGCAAGCTCGGCATCTCCTCGAGCCGTGGGTTGGCGGCGGAGCTGCGTAAACGGCTCACGCAAAAGAACGCGATGCTGGACGAGGCCATCGGCAAGCTGCACATCAAGATCAGCGGCTGCTTCAACTCCTGCGGCCAGCACCATATCTCCGATATCGGCTTCTACGGCGTGGCTCGAAACGTCGAAGGGCACTCTGTCCCCCACTTCCAGGTCATCCTCGGCGGACAGTGGACCGAGAACGCGAAGTCCTACGGCCTCGCGGTCGCGGCGATTCCGTCGAAGAACATTCCGGAAGTGGTTGATCGCGTGACCGCGCGGTACGCGCGCGAGCGTGCGCAGAGTGAATCGTTCCAGGCGTACATCAAGCGGCTTGGCAAGCGCGAGCTGAAGGAAATGTTCGACGACCTCAGCGAGGTGCCGTCGCACGACGTGAATCCCGGCATCTACCAGGACTGGGGTGACACGCGCGAATTCACGAACGGTGACCGCGGCAAGGGCGAGTGCGCGGGCGAAGTGGTGAGCCTCGTGGATTTCAATTTGGCCGAATCCGAGCGCGAAGCCTTCGAGGCCTCCGTGCTGCTGGAAGAGGGCAAGCTTCCGCAAGCGGACGCGATGGCCTATCAGGCAATGTTGTCGGCGGCGCGCGCGCTCGTGAAGACGCAGTGGCTCGATGTCCCGGCGGACCCGGACACGGTTGTGAAGGAATTCAGCCGGCGCTTTGTCGACACCAAACTCTTCTCGTCGCACCTCGCGGCGGCGAAGTTCCACGAGTACCTCTTCGTGCGGCACGAGCGCGGCGCGAACGGCGTGAACCAGGATTCCGCGCGGCAGCTTGTGGAGGAAGCGCAGCTCTTCATCGAAGCCGCCTTCGATTGCCAGACGCGCATGCAAAAAACCATCAGCGGCATTAAAGTCTGAGCAAGGACGACGAACGGACAATCATGGACGACTTAAAGCAATTCGACATTCGGATCACTTCGAAGACCTCGCAAGGGATCGATACCGATGCCTTCATGGGTGTGCTGCAACGCTGGATCCAGAAGCACACGATCCCGGGTGTACTCATTGATGTCGCCGACTACGGACACATCCACAACGGCCACGGCACGATTCTCATCGCGCATGAATACAACCTGAGCGTCGATTACGCCGGCGGAAAACTGGCGCTGCTCGTCCGCGTAAAGCGCCCGGCGGAAGCGACACTCGCCGCGCGCATTGAGGCGGCTGTGCGTCTAGCGCTGAAAGCCTGCGACCTTCTCGAAAAAGAACCGGAGTTCGCCGGGAAACTGACCTTCGACCGCTCGTCGCTCATCTTCGTCGCCAACGACCGCCTGCGCGCGCCAAACGACGATGCGACCTACGCGGCCTTGAAGCCGGCCGTCGAGTCCTCCGCCGGTGGCGTCATCGGCAGCGTGAAGGCAAAGCGAATCCAGGTTGATCCGCGCGAGCGATTGACCATCCAGGTTGGTTGAACGCGCGTCACATAGCGGTGTGGAGGGCAATCGTATGATTCTGTCGACACGCTTTTTTCGCTCGTTTATCTTCGTTGCGTTGCTCGCCCTGGCGCTGCTTCCGATGGCGTGCGGTTCGAAACCAGCGCAAGAGGACGGCGAACCATCCGCGTCAAGTGAGCCGGCCGCTCAGCCGCACGCAAACGGCCTGCCGCCCGAACAGTTCTTCGCGGAATTCGGCGCCATGGGGTATACGACCGTCATACCCTGGATGGACGGTGGCAGCAACGCATGGGGCGCCAGCGCCCACAAGCAATATGACGGCAATCAAATAAACCTCATGCTAAGTTCCAACACACAGTCGCGCGTCGACCAGATCGCATTGACTGCCATAGTGGCCGACGGCACTATGAATCCGCAGATGCGTGAAACCTTCGAGACAAGTGTCCGCACCTGCTTCGCGGGCATGGAATTGAAAATCCCGGATGCCGTCGTCGAGGCCGTCCGCAACGAGACCGCCTATACCGGCGAGGCCGGTCGTTTCAGCGTCCACCTGACGCGCAACGACGGCGGAAACGGCGGATATATGCTGGCCTTCAGCATGAACTCCCAGTGACCTGAATCCGTAGCAACGTACCCCTTGCACTCCCCGGTGCGCATGTGTTACCGTATATGCGCTAGAACATTTGAAGCCTCGCAAGTTGCTTATCAAGAGCGGTGGAGGGACTGGCCCTGTGAAACCGCGGCAACCACGACTATTTCTCCGGAAATGGGCGCAGGTGCTAACTCCGACCCACCCCGTAAGTGCGGGAGTGCGGGAGAGATAAGTGGCAGACCGTCCGCAATCATAGACGCCGTTCGCCTCGCATCCCTCCCTGGGCTGCGAGGCGGTTTTGTTTTGAGCCCCTCGCGGGGCCGACACAGAAGGGCAGCGTCACGATGGCGGCACGGAAGCGGTATTTCACAGCGCTCAAGGGACGGGAAAGCGGCAAGGAGTATTCGCCGGACGAAGTGCGGTACGTCTGCGAATTCGACTTCGGCCCGCTTGAGGTCAAATACGACTACGAGACAATCGCGAAGGACCTCACGAAAGACGTGATCCAGTCGCGTCGCCCCAGCATGTGGCGCTACAAAGAACTTTTGCCGATCGAAGGTGAGCCGACTGTCGGCGCGCAGGCGGGCTTCACCCCCCTGGTCAAGGCGGATCGCCTTGCGAAGCGACTCGGCGTCACCGGCGAGTTGTGGGTGAAGAACGACAGCGTGTGCTACCCGACGCTTTCCTTCAAGGATCGCGTCGTCAGCGTGGCGCTCTCCCGCTCGAAGGAATTCGGCTACAAGACCGTCGCCTGCGCGAGCACGGGCAACCTGGCCAACTCCGTGGCCGCGACTGCAGCAGCGGCGGGCTTGGAGTGTTACGTGTTCATCCCGCACGACCTCGAACCGGGCAAGGTGCTGGGGTCGCAGGTGTTCGGCGCGAACGTCATCCGCATTGACGGGCCCTACGACAAAGTGAACCGCCTGTGCAGCGAAGTGGCGGACAAGTATAAGTGGGCCTTTGCGAACGTGAACATGCGCCCGTACTACGCCGAAGGCAGCAAGACGATGGGCTTCGAGATCGCCGAGCAGCTCGGCTGGCGCCTGCCGGACAACGTCGTGGTCCCCATGGCAAGCGGCTCGCTCATGTGCAAAATCGAGAAGGCCTTCAACGAGTTCAAGAAGCTGAAGTTCGTGGACGACCGCCCCGTGAAAATTTACGGCGGCCAGGCCGAAGGCTGTTCACCGATCACCGAGGCCGTGAAAAAGGGCATCGATCTGATCCGGCCGGTCGAGAAGCCGGACACGATCGTGAAGTCGCTCGCGATCGGCAATCCGGCGGACGGTTTCTACGCGGCCCGCTGCATCCAGGATTCCGGCGGATACAGCGAGAACCCGACCGACGCGGAGACGATCGAAGGCATTCGTCTGCTGGCCGAGTGCGAAGGCATCTTCGCGGAGACGGCCGGTGGCGTGACCGTGGCGGCGGCGAAGCGGCTCTTCGAAACGGGTAAACTCGATCGCAAAGGCTGTACGGTCATCTGCGTGACGGGTAACGGGCTCAAGACGAAGGAATGCCTGGACGGGCAGTTCACGACGCACAAGGCCATCGCGCCGAACCTGGCGGCCTTCGATACGCTGTTTGATTCATTGGGCAACGGTCATGCGGCGCGCGCGCCGAAGGCTCAACCGGCGTTGGCGTAAATGTAAAAAAACCGCCGGGCGGCGGTGATGAAAGGAACGAGAGACATTATGGCTATAAAGGTCCTGATTCCGACGCCGCTGCGCACGCTGACGGGTGGCAACGAGACGGTCGAGGCGAGCGGCAAGACCATTGCCGAGATCTTCGCCGACCTCGAGCGGCGGCATCCCGGAATCAAAGAGCGCCTCTGCGACGACAAGGGCGAAATCCGCCGTTTCGTGAACGTCTATCACAACCAAGAAGACATTCGCTTCAAGGATGGCAAGAACACGAGCGTGAATGACGGGGATGATATTTCGATCGTCCCAGCGATCGCCGGCGGCTGAGAATCCAAAGCGGCCCATCCGCTCCCGTGGATCTTCAATTGGGCGTGTCACGCAAGGCTACTGCGTCCCGGCTTGCGATGAACGGAACGATCACGGCTTCAAAAATCCGTTCCGCGACTACACGGTTACCCTCGCCATGGAGATGGCCGTCGTAGGAATAAAATGTTTTCTCCGCCGGGCCCGCAGCGAGAATCGCATCGTTCACAGAGAAGTGGTCGATCCCCATCTCCTCGAAAAAATCACCGACAACGCGGCAAGCCTTCATTCTTTCGTAGGGTTCCTTCACCGGCGCGGTCTCGGTTGTCCAGAGATCATCAAACAAATCATATTTGGCGGGCAGACAATAGGCTTGGAACGCGATCCCGTGTGACGCACATTCGTCTCGCATCAGAAGTACATTTCGTTTGAATAGGTCAAAACTTTGCATTAATTCCGGATACCACGTCACCAAGTCGGGCTCCAAATACGGAGGCCGGTTCACAAACTCCTGAAATCTTATCGGCGGGTATTCGGAGAAAAAGCGAAAGTCCTGCAACCATGCAGCGAGCGGAGCCCGGTGTTCCGTTCGCGTTGCAAAAATGTGATACAGGGCCGACTTGGTGTGCAAGGCGCGGTCCACGATATATGGAACCGATCCATCCACAAGGCGTCTCCATCGTTGCACATCAAACTGCATCCATCGTGGCGTGACTGGGAGCCATCTCCCTTCGGCGGAAAGACAGCCTTGAAAGTCATTGCTGGGAAATGACTCCAGGACGACAAGGTCCGGGTCGAGCGCGAGACCATGCTTCCGAAGCATTCCCAGTTGTTCGAGGGGGCCCGTATTGCCCAAGCCGCCGTTCACAATACGAACCGTCTTCCCTGGCATGCGCTCGGCGCAAATTCGCTCGATATGCTTTGGAATGGTCTCTTGTTCATCCACGTGCCCCATCGTGAAGGAATCACCGAGCATAAGCACCCGAATCTCGCCGGCCGCCTTGGGCCCGTACTCGCGATCGCGAAATCCTTGTGATGAAAAACGGGCGATAAAAAACTCCTCACTGCGCCCGGCCGGACCCGCTATGCCGATCCAGCCGCGGGAACCCGGTTTCGACTGTATGTTGTATTCGGAATCGGGCTGAATGAATCGTATGGGGCCCCAGCTCCGCGGCAAGAACTGCCGCAAACCAATCTCTACCACGGCCACGCAGACAATGATCGAGACACCCATCATCGTACATTCGACCGTGTAGGCGCGCACGGGGCGAGTCCGGCGCGGCAACCGCGTCCAAAGAAATGCCAGCACGATCGATCCAGCAACGCACGGAATCCATGGCACGGAACGGCGTAGCGATGCGATGAGCAGCGCAACAATGAGCGCGGCGCAACCCATTCGGATGTAGCCGCCGTCGAGGCGGTCAACGAGCGAGCGTAGGTTCACCGCGATAGCCTAGCCGACCAAGCGCCAACCGGCCAACCAGCGCCGCTATCCCACAAGTTCTTCGAGCTCTTCAACGAGTTCGGCAAACCGCGCCATCGCCGCCTGCACAGGCTCCGGCTTCGCAAGATCCACGCCCGCGTCCCGCAGCAGGTCGAGCGGATACTTCGAACACCCGCCTTTCAGGAAGCTGAGATAGCGATCACGCTCGGTTTTGCCGCCGTTCAGCACCATCCGGCTCAGCGCGATCGCCGCACTCAGACCCGTCGCGTACTTGTACACGTAGAAGGCGTGGTAAAAATGCGGGATCCGCATGCCTTCGAGTTCGAGCGCTTCGTCGATACCGAAATCCGGCCCGAAATAAACCTCGAGCAGCGCGCGATACTCCTTGCGCAGACGGTCGACGGTGAGCGGTTCACCACGTTCCGCGATCTCGTGAATCACTTTCTCAAATTCGGCAAACATCGTCTGGCGAACGATGGTTCCGCGGATCTCGTCGATCTCGCGGCAGACAAGCTGCGCGCGGCGCTTCTTGTCCTTCACGCTCGCCATCAGGTGATGGCCCAACAACTGTTCATTGAAGGTTGAGGCAACCTCGGCAACGAAAATCGTGTAGTTGTAGTACTGGAAGGGCTGGTTCCGGGCGCTGTAGTACGTGTGCATCGAGTGGCCGGCCTCGTGCGCGAGCGTAAACATGCTGTCGAGCATCTCGGCCTTGTAGTTCATCAGAATATACGGCGGCCCGAAAAACCCGCCGGCGGAGAATGCGCCCGAGCGCTTGCCGCGGTTTTCGTAACGGTCCACCCAACGGCTCTTGACTAGCCCGTCCTGCAGCGCATTGACGTAATCGTCGCCGAGCGGCTGCACGGCTTCGCACACCTGCTTCGCGGCATCCACGTAGGCAATGTGCGACTTCGGCAAATCCACCAGCGAGCAATACGTATCGTAGTGGCGAATTTCCTTGAGCTTCAATGCACGCTTGCGCAGCGCGAGATAGCGATACACCGTTTTGATATTCCCGCGTACGGCGGCGATGAGGCTCGTATATACGCTCGGCGGGACGTTGTCGGGGAAAAGCGCAGCTTCCAGCGCGCTCGGATAATTCCGCGCGCGTGCGACGTAAACGTCCTGCAGCACCGAAGAACTCAGCGACGCGGCGAGTGCGTTCTTGTGACCTTCATAGACCGTGTAGAATTTTTCAAACGCCGCCTGCCGCACCGAACGCTTGCGCGACTCGAGGAACACGCGGAATGCGCCCTGGCTCAGCTCGACTTCCGTGCCGGTTTCGTCTTTGACCGTGCCGAACGTAAAGTCCGCGTCTGTAAGCTGCGAGAACACGCGGCTCGCTGTGCCGGCTACCTGACCCTGCATCGCGAGCAAGCGTTCCTCCCCGGTACTGAGCACATGAGGCTTGTACCGCGTGAGGCGTTCGAGGGACAACCGGAACGGCTTGAGTTCCGGCGCTTTCAGATAGGCATCAAGGGTTTTCTTCGGCAGCGCCTGCAACTCGGGCGCAATAAAACTCGCGGCCTCGGCTGCGCGCGTCGCCAGAAAAGTGTACTCTTGCAACATGCCGGCGTAGGCGCTGTCCGCAATGTCTTCGGCCTGCTTCAAATACGCATAGGAGCCGACGCGCTCGGCGATTTTTTCGTATTCGACGTCGAAGTCGAAGCATGCGCGGACGACTTTCGCCGAACTACCGAGTTTGCCACGAAACTTTTCGTAGCCCCCCACCTGTTTCTCGAGTTTCTTGTAGGCCGCACGCCACGCAGCGTCATCTTTAAACAGGGCCGTGAGGTCCCAGGTATCGGCTGTTTTTACTTTGCTTCGCGGCGGAAGAGTTTTTACTGCAGACATGCGGCACCCCCATTAATTTGTCGAAAAATATGGGCAGAGTATACGTTCCGCGCACGCCCCGGACAACAAAACCCTTCCTGCTCGCGTTCGCAATCGCGCTCGCATTTGGCCTTTGTTTTTTGGGTATACTGCCGGGATTCCATTGATTGTCCGGGGCTTCTGATATGCCTTCGTCTGTGCGATTCCTTGCCATCCTATCCGTGCTTGCCTGGGCACAACCCGTGCTCGCACAAACTGCGTCGGATACGTTCAAGCGTCTCGTTGCCGACGAATGGGCCTGGCAACTTCGTGAATTCCCAGAGTTCGCCACATATACCGGCACGCCGGGTGGAAACGATCGTTGGACGGACGTATCGCGTGCAGCGATCGAGACGCGCAAGGCGCATGCGCGTGAAGTGCTGGAAAAAGTCCGCGCGATTGATCGCGCGCAATTGGACCCGGCGGATCGCATCGACTATGACTTGTTCCGCAAGGACGCGGAGGAAACCGTCGAAGGACAGCAGTTTCCGGACGAACTGCTTCCGATCAATCAGCTCTCCGGCGTGCAGCAGGACCTCGCGCAGACACTCGTGAACGCCCCGGCACGCACGGTAAAAGACTTCGAAAACCTCGTCGCGCGAATCTCGGCGTCGGGCCCACGGATCGATCAGGAAACCGCGCTGATGCAGTGGGGGCTGGAGATGAGCGTCACGCCGCCGGCCATCTCTATTCGCGACGTACCGGACCAGGTGCAGAGCCAGATCGTCGACGACCCCATGCAAAGCCCCATGCTGGTGCCCTTCCTGGAGATGCCGGACGCGATCCCCGCAGCCGATCGCGAGCGACTCCTTGCATCGGCGAAAAAAGCCTATACGGAGAACGCCCGGCCCGCGTTCCAGCGGATGCACACCTTTCTCGTAAACGACTACCTGCCGAAGGCGCGCGAGACGATCGCGCTCGCCGCGCTGCCCGACGGCGAGGCGTGGTACGCGTTCAATGTGCGCACGACAACAACGACCACGCTAAGCCCAAAAGAGATCCACGAATTGGGCCTATCCGAGGTGAAGCGAATCCGCGGGGAGATGGACACGGTCATTGTCGACAGCGGATTTCAGGGCAACTTCGTCGAATTCTGCGACATGCTGCGCGTCGATCCAAAGTTCTACTTCACGGACAAGGAAGCGCTACTGTCGGCATACCGCGATGTAGCCAAGCGAATTGATCCCGAATTGCCGAAGCTATTCGGGAAGTTGCCGCGCCTGACCTACGGCGTGCTGCCGATACCGGAGTACGCGGAGCAATCGCAGACGACGGCGTATTACATGCCGGGATCGCCGCAAGCCGGGCGGCCGGGAAACTTCTTCGCCAACACGTACAAGCTCGAAACGCGGCCAAAATGGGAAATGGAATCGCTGACGGCGCATGAAGCGGTACCGGGGCATCATCTGCAAATCGCGATCGCGCAGGAACTCGAAGACGTGCCGGAGTTCCGCCGGTGGTCGGGCCCGACGGCCTTCGTGGAGGGTTGGGGCCTGTACGCGGAAAGCCTGGGCGGGGAAATCGGCCTGTACAAGGACCCCTACTCGAAGTTCGGCCGGCTGACCTATGAAATATGGCGGGCCATCCGGCTTGTTGTAGACACCGGCATGCACTCCATGGGCTGGTCACGGCAACAGGCAATCGACTATTTCGTGGAGAACACGGGCCGACAACTGCACGACATCACGGTCGAGGTGGACCGATATATTGTCTGGCCGGGACAGGCCTTGGCGTATAAAATCGGCGAACTTAAGTTCAAGGAACTACGCGCGAGGGCGCAGGCTGCGCTGGGCGAGAAGTTCGACGTGCGCGCGTTTCACGATGCGTGCCTGGAGAATGGGGCGATTCCGCTCGACGTGCTCGACCGGCATATCAATGAATGGATTGCGGAACAGAAAAATGCGGGCACGGCGGCGGCATCGCGCTGATCGCATGGAACCCGCACGGGAATTTGGTTTATAACCAAGGCAATCAAACGCGGAACAAGGAGAATGGACATGAAGACGAATTGGGTACGTTGGAGTATCGCGGCGGCGGCAGTAGTGGCCGTGACATTGGGCACCGTACAGACCGTGAAAGCGCAAGAGCAAAAACGCCGCATCGATCAAAGTCCTGCGGCACAAGTCTCGCAGCGCATCGGGCTCTCCGATGTGAAGATTTCATACTGTCGACCGGGCGTGAAAGGCCGCGAAATCTGGAACACGAAGATTGTGCCGTACAACGGCGAACCAACGCCGTGGCGCGCGGGCGCGAACGAAAACACGATCATCGAGTTCGATACGAACGTAAAGATTGAAGGCCAGCCATTGCCGGCGGGCAAGTACGGCTTCCACATCATTCCGACAGACACGAAGTGGACGCTCATTTTCAGCAAGGACAACGCAAGCTGGGGCAGCTTCCGCTACAAGAAAGAGAATGATGCGCTGCGCGTCGACGTGACGCCGGGTGAATGCCCAATGCAGGAATGGCTCGTCTACGGCTTCGACGATCTCTCCCCGACTTCCGCCACCGCATACCTCGCGTGGGAAAAGAAGAAGGCCAGCTTCAAGATCGAGCTCGACACCGCAAAATAAGTCTCGAAGCAACCTTAAGCACCGGCCCCGAGATCCTCGGGGCCGGTTTCTTTTGCATTCGACTTGTAGCGCCTTCGACCCGGGCATGCCGGATTGGGTATAATTCGCCCGTGCACGTGGCCCTTTCGGCGCTGCCCGTGCGCCCCGGAAGGGTTTCTCAGTTGCCATCAAGGAAAGGATGCGGCGAATGCCCGTCGTCGATTTCGAAAAGTACTGTGCCATGCTGGATCGCGCGACTAAGGGTAAGTTCGCGTATCCGGCGATTAACTGTGCTTCGATGGAAACCATCAACGCCGCCCTCGAAGGCTTTGCAGCGGCCAAAAGCGACGGCATCATCCAAATGTCGTCCGGCGCTGGCGAGTTTGCATCGGGCAGCTTGAAGAAAATCGCAGTCGGCGCGATCTCGCTCGCCGAGCACACGCACCGCGTCGCCGCGCACTACGACATCAACATCGCGCTGCACACGGACCACTGTGTGCCGGACAAACTTGCCACATTCATGGTGCCGCTGATCGAAGAAACCGAACGCCGCCTCGCGGAGGGTAAGCCCGCGCTGTACCAGAGCCACATGTTCGACGGCAGCGAACTCCCGCTCGACAAGAACATGGCGACGTCCATCGACCTGATGAAGCGGATGCACAAGAACAAGCAGATCCTCGAAATTGAGGCGGGCGTCGTCGGCGGCGAAGAAGACGGAATCGACAACACCGGCGCGCCGAAGGAAAAACTCTACACCACGCCCGAAGACATGGTCGCCGTATACGAAGCAATGGCCAAGGTGCCGGGCGCGAAGTACATGTTCGCGGCCACCTTCGGCAATGTTCACGGCGTATACAAACCGGGCAACGTGAAACTGAAACCGGAAATTTTGAAGAACGGCCAGGCTGCCGTCACGAAAAAATACGGCAACAATGCGGCGTTCTGGCTCGTATTCCACGGCGGCTCGGGCTCGACACAGGAAGAAATCCACGAGACGCTGAACTATGGCGTCATAAAAATGAACGTCGACACCGACTGCCAGTACGCCTTCACGCGGCCGATCGCGGACCACATGATGAAGAACTACGACGGCGTGCTGAAAATTGACGGTGAAGTGGGCAGCAAAAAGGCCTACGACCCGCGCGCATACCTCAAGGCCGCACGCGCGAGCATGGCGGCGCGCGTAAAACAGGCGTGCATCGATCTGAAGTCCGACGGAAAGACAATGGGTCGGTAGTCCGACTCAACGAAGTACAAGTTCATCCATACGTAGTAGCGGCGACCGTCCATACGTAATAAGCCGCGCCGTCCATACGTAGTAAGTGCCGACCGTCCTTACGTAGCGAGCGGTGACCGCCGGAACCGCAAAATGCGGTTGCCGAGCGGAATAGCCAATGCTTTCAGCCCTGAAAGGGCGTCCCAATATAGCCCAGGGCAGAGCGAACGACAGTGAGCGCCGCCCTGGGTTCGATCGATTAGAATTAGTACAAGCCCTGAAAGGGCGCACTAGGGTGTAAAAGAGCAATGAAGATCTTGCTGGCCAAGCCGCGCGGCTTCTGCGCGGGCGTCGAACGCGCGATCGTCTGTGTCGAGCAGGCGCTCGAGCGGCACGGTGCGCCGGTCTACGTGCTGAACGACATCGTCCACAACAAAGCCGTCGTGGACGATTTGCGCAGCAAAGGCGCGGTCTTTGTAAAAGACATGAACGAAGTACCCGCCGGCGCGCACCTGTTATTCAGCGCGCACGGCGTCGGTCCCGAGCGTTGGGAACACGCCAAGCGGCTCCAGCTCGAAGTCATCGATGCAACCTGCCCCCTCGTCGAAAAAGTCCACTACGAAGCGCGCCGTTTCGCGTCAAAAGATTTCACGATCATCCTCGTCGGCGAGGAAGGTCACGACGAAACCGTCGGCACGATGGGCTGGGCTCCGGAACACATCCGCCGCATCATGACCGTGGCCGAAGCCGAAGCCTTGCAAGTGCCCGACGAGAACAAGGTGGCCTTCATCACGCAAACCACCCTCAGCGTCGAGGACTGCGACGTGGTAATCGCTGCGCTACGCAAGCGCTTCCCCAATATCCAGGGCCCGCCGAAGGCCGACATTTGTTACGCAACGTCGAACCGGCAAGCTGCCGTGCGTGCACTGGTGCCGGACGCCGACCTTGTCCTCGTGGTGGGTGATCGCGAGAGCGCCAATAGCACGCGCCTGGCCGAAATTGCCGCCGAGTACGCCAAACCGAGCTACCTCATCAGCAACGCGGCGATGATTCAGGACAACTGGGTGCGCGGGGCACGCACGATTCTGGTCACTTCCGGTGCGTCGGTCCCCGAGCGGCTCGTGCGAGAGGTCATCGCGTATCTTCAGTCACTCGGCCCCTGCGACGTCAACGAGTTCGAACTCGTCCACGAAGACGTGCATTTCCGGCTGCCGGCCGCGATTGCTTGAAGTCAGGTTTAAAGTGGAAGCGGCGAGACGCCGCTTCCACTTTAGTGCTGTGCTAAACTCGGTTCGTGTCCGCGTCTCTTTCCACCCTTCGCGACTTAGCTGAATCCGGCGTCGACATTCACTTCGACGCGCTTACGCGTCGCCTGTACGCGACCGACGCCTCTATCTACCAAATCGAACCGCAGGCCGTGGCTTTTCCACGTTCGCCGGAAGAAATCTCGGCCGTCATCGAAGCGACCGCGGCAGACGGACTGAGCGTCACCCCGCGCGGCGCGGGCACGGGACTTGTCGGCGGCGCGATCGGTGATGGAGTCGTCATCGATCAAGCCCGGCACAATCGGCGGATCACGGCCCTTGATGTTTCTGCGCGAACCGTCCATGTTGAGGCCGGCGTGGTTCTCGATCAACTCAACACATTCCTGAGACCACACGGCCTTCGCTTCGGCCCCGATGTCGCCACGAGTTCGCGTGCGACGCTGGGCGGCATGATCGCGAACAATTCCTCCGGCTCACACGTGCCCGTGTACGGCACAACCATCGATCATGTCCGCGCGATCGACTTCGTCTTTGCCGACGGCCGCCGCGCGACCGTGGGGCATGATGCGGACGGTCTCGAGTTTATACACGCACGCGCTGCGGCGATTCTGGATCCCTGCCGCACGGAGCTCGATGCGCGCATGCCCGCGGGGCTGCTCAAGCGCTGGCCCGGTTACGGTATTGAGCACTGGCTCCGGCGCGGGCCGGCGCTGCCGTGGCTCATCGGCGGGAGCGAGGGCACGCTGGGCGTAATCACCGGCGCGGAATTGGCGCTGCATCCGCTTCCAGCGCGCAAGGGCCTCGGCGCGATCTCGTTTGCGAGCGTCTCCGACGCGATGCAGGCGGCCGTCAGCCTGCTCGACGTGCGGCCCGCCGCGATCGAGCATATCGATCGTGTTCTTTTTGAGCAGACGCGCGGACAGCTCGCTTTTCGCAAAGGGCGTGGACTGCTCGGGCTGGACGAAACGCCCTGCGAAGCGATCTTGTTGGTGGAGTTCTTCGACGAAATCGACGCGCCGCTCGCGGAATTGCGCCGCCGCAATCTTGGCTTGCGCACACGCACGTTCACGGCGGGAGAAGACATGGACGCGATCTGGAGCGTGCGCAAGGCGGGTCTATCCCTGCTGACGGGATGCGTCGGCCCGGCAAAACCCGTCACCGGAATCGAAGATACTTGCGTGCCGCCCGAACGGCTTGCCGGATATGTCACTGCGCTACAAAGTCTGCTACAGCCGCTCGGGCTCGAAGCTTCGTTCTACGGTCACGCAGCGGCTGGACTTTTGCATGTTCGTCCCGTGCTTGATCTGCATTCAGCGGAAGATCTGAAAAAATTTCGCAAGCTGGGTGACGAAGTCTCGGCGCTTGTACGGCAATTCAAGGGGTCGATTTCCGCCGAGCACGGCGTCGGAATCGCCCGCACGGAATATATCGAAGCGCACTTGGGTCCACTACTCAGCTCCGCAATGCGCGAGATCAAAACCGTTTTCGATCCGAAAAATCTCTTCAATCCCGGCAAGGTCATCCACGACGGGCGTTACACATTCGACACTCGTCTGCGCTGGGGCGCCGGATACGAACTTAAGCTGCCGTTCAAACCAAAGCTGGAATTCGCGTTCAAAGATGGCTCCTTCACTGGCAATCTCGAACAGTGCAACGGCTGCGGCGGATGCCGCAAAGACGCACCGACGATGTGTCCGACATATATCGCTACGGGCGAAGAAATCATGTCGACCCGGGGCCGCGCGAATGTAATCCGCACGGCGCTCGAAGGTGGTCTGGAGGGCGGCCTGAATTCCAGTGAACTGGACGATGCTCTCGGCAACTGCCTTTCGTGCAAGGCCTGCACCACCGAATGCCCCAGCAATGTGAATCTCGCGCTGCTCAAAGCGGAATTGTTGCACGCGCGTCATGCGCGGACGGGTGTGTCCCTGCGCGATCGGCTGCTAAGCCGCGTCGATCTCATCGGCGCGCTGGGCAGTTTGCTGCCTGGCGCCGCAAATATGTCGCTTGGATTGGGCCCGATTCGTGGAGCAATGGAGCGCGTTCTCGGCTTGGCGGCTGCGCGCCCGCTGCCCAAGTTCGCACATCATCGCTTCGATCATTGGTTTGCAAAGGAAACGCGCAGACCGCGGGGTTCACGCGGCCAAATCGTCCTCTGGGATGATTGTTTCACACGTCACTATGAACCGGAAATCGGCATCGCTGCGGTGCGGGTACTCGAAGCCGCCGGATTCGAAGTGGTGCTTCCTGAAGATCGAGCATGCTGTGGCCGGCCGGCGTTCAGCCTTGGCCGGCTCGACCTCGCCGAGGAGTGGGCCGAGCACAACGCAAACGTTCTCGCGCGCTCGGGGGACGATTCGCCGGTCCTGTTTCTCGAGCCCTCGTGCTTCTCGATGATCTACGACGATTACCGTGAACTAGACGTAATCGGCGCGGACAAAATTCGCGCCCGGGTGCGGTTGTTCGACGATTTTATTGGCGATATCCTCGATCGCGACAGTACCGCACTGAGTTTCACGCCCATGCCGTCGCGCGCGGTGATCCACAGCCACTGCCACGCAAAGGCGCTCACCGGCGGACGTACATCGGAGCGTGTGCTCGCGCGTGTACCGGGTTGTAGTGCACAGACCCTGGACACAGCCTGCTGCGGGATGGCCGGCGCATTCGGCGCGCTTGCCGAAAAGTATGAATTGTCCACGGCGCTCGGTCGCTTGCTCGCGGCGCAGCTCGACACTGCACCGGCAGACGCCTTCGTGATCGCTTCGGGTACGAGTTGCCGGCAACAAATCAAGCACATGACCCGGCGACGCCCGCTCCATCTCGCCGAATTCCTCGCGATGGCCCTGGAGCCCGCGCGGTGATTGAGGAGTCGGATGCCGCGAAAACTGCGCAGGTCATCGCCTATCACGATCGCACGAAGCACGACTTTCGCCGATCCGCGCGCGGACCGGGATACCTGGACTGGGCACATCAACCCGATCCCTTTCGCCGCTTTGAGGGCGCGCCTCGCTTTCTCTTGCCCTTCGCTCTCAATGAACCATCGGTACCCTACGAAAATCTCTATACGCAACCCGCGCCTTCGCAACCCATCTCGGTGCAAACCCTGGGCTGGTTTCTCGAATGGTCGCTCGGCGTCTCTGCGACAAAGTCCGCCGCGGGCACGAGTTGGAAACTTCGCTGCAATCCCTCTAGCGGAAACCTGCACCCGACTGAGGGGTATCTCGTCCTGAATGCAATCGATACCCTCTCTCCCATGCCCGGCGTCTATCATTATCGCGCGGATGAACATGGACTCGAACAACGATGCTCATTTTCCGCGCAAACCTGGGCCGCACTCAACGAGTCGTTTCCGCCGCACACCTTTTTCGCCGGATTGAGTTCAATTCATTGGCGTGAAGCGTGGAAGTACGGTGAACGCGCGCTGCGCTACTGCAACCATGATGTCGGCCACGCCCTAGCAGCGCTCCGCTATGCGGCCGCGGCGCTAGGCTGGCGCTGTAAAATGCCTGAAGGCCTTAGCAGCGCAGATATCGCCACGTTGTTGGGTCTTGATCGCGATGAAGACTATGCAAACGCGGAACGGGAGCATGCCGATCTCGTAGTCGCGGTGACGACTGCGCCGAATTTCGGAGCCTGCCCGAATCGGTTCTCTCCTTCAACGATCACCGAAATAAGCACAGCGGCGTGGCGTGGCACGGCAAGTGCGCTCAGTGATGAAATGGTCGACTGGCCCATCATCGGCGAAACGGCGACGTTGTGCGAAAAACCGGCGACGGATCCTTCTTGGTTCGAGACGTCCGCACCGGATCCTGTAGCAAGCGTGGGCCCTCGCGGTTTAGCGATGCCTGCCTCACAACTCTTTCGCCAACGCCGCAGCGCCGTCGACATGGACGGCGTAACAGGGATTTCACGCGCGGACTTCTATCGCATGCTGGAACGCACCATGCCAAGAGCACTGCGCCCACCTTTCGATGTATGGCCCTATGCGGCGGAAGTCGATCTCGGACTGTTCGTGCATCGTGTCGAGGATCTCGCACCGGGTGTATACGCACTCATCCGCAATGCTACACATACCCCTGTCCTCCGCGCCGAAATGCGTGCGGAATTTGCATGGTCCACGCCGCCAGGTTGTCCTGAGGACCTCCCTCTCTATCACTTGGCGAGTGGCGATTGCCGCGGTCTCGCCGCTCAGATCAGTTGCACGCAGGACATCGCCGGCATGGGCGCATTCAGCCTGGGGATGCTCGCGCGATTCGCCGACGCGCTTCAGGAGCGCGGCCCGTGGGTGTATCCAGGCTTGTTTGTTTATGCCCCCGCGCATCTCAGCGCGCTCGTCGTTCGCCGGTAGCACACTAGTCGAGCGCGCGCACTCGCTGCTTGCACCGTACTTCGATCAAGACCCGCTGGACACT
>SXGT01134818.1_pt1 | contig 39616 bp, 30 predicted proteins | sample 3176221 | NCBI WGS metagenome assembly SXGT01 (sample SAMN11356862, study PRJNA531348) | freshwater metagenome | isolation source: freshwater sample F1-120 | place: China: Fuxian Lake, Yuxi | collected 2017-12-25 | reverse complement strand
TCCGAGCGATCGCGGGCGGCGGTGGCGGTCGCCTCGGCGCTCACCGCGCGCTGGCGTTGCCGTTCGGTGCGATGGGCGGTGAGCGCGAGCGAGGCCACGACGGCGACTACCAGCACCGTCACCAGCGCCAGCGGCCAGCGCAGCGCGACCGCGGCGCGCCAGGCTAGCTCGGCGGTGGAGTAGCGGTGGGCGCGCACACGCCGCCCGTCGCGGTAGGCCTCGAGGTCGGCGGCCATGGCCTCGCCGTCGGCGTAACGCGCCCCCGGATCGAGGGCCATGGCCTGTTCCGCGATCGCGCGCAGCTCGGCGGGGACGGCCTCGTCCCATCGCGGCGGCGGCGGCCCACCGCGCAGCGCGGCCAGCACCTGCTCGCGATCGCCGTCGAGCCGGCGCTGCCCGTCCAGGATCTCGTGGAGCATCGTGCCCAGTGCCCACACGTCGGCGGCGATGCTGTTGGCGCGGCCGCGCGCCGCCTCCGGGCTCAGGTACGCCGGCGTGCCGACCACGGGCGCGTCGGGGGTCGCCGCCAGCACCGCCAGCTCGTCGGCGAGGCCCCAGTCGACGACCTGGGTCTCGCCCAGCTCGCCGACCATGACGTTGGCCGGCTTGAGATCGCGGTGGACGATGCCGCGACGGTGGGCGTGCCCGACCGCGTGGCAGGCGGCGGTCAACGCGGGGACGAGCGCGAGTCGCGCCTCGAGATCGCGGGCCGCGCCGGCCAGCTCGCCCAGCGAGCGGCCGCGGATGAGGCGCATCGTGTAGAAGAGTCGGCCGTCGCCGGTGGTGCCGGCGTCGTGGATGGGCACGATGCCGGGATGATCGAGGCGGGCGGTGATGCGGGCCTCGCGCGCGAAGCGGGCGGAGGCGGTGCGCTCGTCGGCGCCCGGGCCGATGCGCTTGAGCGCGACCTCGCGATCCAGGCGCTGATCGTGGGCGAGCAGCACCGTGCCGAGGCCGCCGCTGCCGACCACGCTCACCTCGCGGTAGCGCTCGTCGTCGCTGGATGCGAAGCCGGGATCGGCCGAGCCGCCTGCGCCCACCTCTGCGGCGGAACCGGCCTCGCTCAGCCCGACCAGCGATGTCGTGCTCATCGCATGGATGTTACCGTCATCGCCGATGCGCGCCTTCGCGATCCTGACCGGGCTCGAGGTCGACCACGTGGTCGGTCATGGCGATCTCATCGGCCGGACCCCGACCGCGGCGGTGGTGATCGACGACCCCAGGGTGTCCGAGGCCCACGCCATGGTCAGCCTGCGCAAGGGCGAGCTCCATCTCCTGTCGCTGCGGCGCATGGTCAAGGTCGGCGGCGCGCCGGTCGCCGACGTCGTGCTCGCGCCCGGGCTGGTGATCGAGCTCGCCGATGAGGTCGTGGTCACCGTCGCCGAGGTGGTCACGCCCCGCGCCGTGCTCGGCCTGACCCTGCCGTCGGGCGAGGTCCTGGTCCTGCCCCAGGTCGCCAGCCTCACCACCGCGCCGGTGCGCCTGCACTCGAAGCTCCTGCCCGACGCGCCGGCGGCGATCTGGTCGACCGGTGACGAGTGGCGGGTCAGGATCGGCGCCAAGGTCGCGCGCGTGGAGCCGGGCGACGCCTTCGCCGTCGACGGGCACCACTTCGTCGTCACCGTCGTGCCCATCGGCGACGCCGGTGCGGCCTCGACCGAGGGCGCGATCGCGTCGGCGGTGCCGCTGCGCCTGGTCGCGTTCTACGAGTCGGTGCAGATCTACCAGCGCGGCCAGAAGGTCCACACCATCGGCGGCACCGGCGCCCGCATCCTCAGCGAGCTCGTCGCCCACGGTGGTCCGACTCACTGGGAGATCCTGGCTCGCGAGATCTGGCCCGACGAGGTCGAGGCGCTCCCGCTCCGTCATCGATGGGACGTCGCGCTCAGCCGCCTGCGCGCTCGCCTGCGCAACGCCGGGATTCGCGAGCTGGTCCGCGCCGATGGCACCGGCCAGCTCGCGCTCGAGCTGTACGAGGGCGACACCGTCGAGGATCGGTCGTGATGTAGGGCAGTTGCGGTGACGCGCACGATGTAGGACAGGCGTGAGAGGCGCGTGTGATGCAGGCGCGTCGGCGGGGCCGCATCGTGGAGAGCATATGAAGCTCATCCATCTCGTCGCACTCCCCGTCCTGCTCGCCTCCTCGGCCGCGCTCGCCGCGCCCGGCGCTGATCTGGTGGTCTCGATCACCGCGCCCAGCGGCGTGCCGGTCTACGACAGCGGTCGCCACACGGTCACGGTCCGCAACCTGGGCAATCGCAACGCCAGCGCGGTCAACCTGACCATCCAGCTGCCGGTCACCAACACCAGCCCGACCGTCCACATCATGGGCGTGGTCAGCGGCCTCGACAACCGCTGCGCGGTGAGCGGCACTCGCCTGGTCTGCAACCTGAACACCGTCACCCGTCCGGGCACGACCGTGATCGGGTTCGATCTGGCGCTGCCGTACTCGACGGCGCCGCTGACCATGACCGCGACCGCGACCACCACCACCAACGAGCTCAACCCGGCCAACAACAGCGCCAGCAGGACGCTCGCGCCGGTCACCGTGCCGACCACCGTGGCCGGTCGCTACACCGCCACCAACCAGCATTGCACTGGCACCAACCTCACCTCGTACTTCGAGTGCACGCTCTTCCCGTCGTCGATCTCGGGCTTCGCCTCGGTGCTCGAGGCCAACGGCACCGTGTCGGTGCCCATCGAGCCCACCGTGACCGGCACCTGGACCTTCACCGCGCCCGATCGCCTGGTCATCTCGTACGAGGATGGCGGCAACCCGATCGGCACGGTCGACACCCGCAGCGTCGGCGACGGCTGCTTCGAGGGCCCGATGGCGGCCGGCCCCTGGGTGGTGCTCTACGAGGTGTGCCTGACCGCCGCGCCCTGAGCGCGAGCGGCCGCGCTCAGCCGCGCCAGTCGGGGCCTTCGCCGCCCTGGGTGGCCGTCGACTGCGGGTCCTTGCCGACGTCGGCCGACAGGCCGAGCAGGAGCTCGCGGGTCATGATCGCGTCGCCGCGGTTCTCGACCGGCTTGGCGTGGACGCCCGAGTCCATGCGGATGGCGTCGCAGGGGCAGGCCTCGACGCAGAGGCCGCACACCACGCAGCGCAGCTCGTCGATCTCGAACACCGCCGGCTTCTTCTCGACGCCCTTGTCGTCGGACTCGGCGGGGATGATCGTGATGCAGTTGGCCGGGCACACCGTCGGGCAGCACATGCAGGCCACGCAGCGGACGTTGCCGTCCTCGCGCTGCATCAGGCGGTGCAGGCCGCGGAAGCGCTCGGGATAGTGGGTCTTCTCCTCGGGGTACTGGATCGTCTCGATCTCGTTCCAGGCCGGCTTGAACCTGCTGCGCGGCTCGACGGCTTCGCCCTTGGCCAGCGCCTCGGCCGGCCGCCGCTTGCCGAAGAAGTTCTTCATGAAGTGGCGCAGGGTGACGCCGAGGCCCTTGCGGGCGGCCTCGAGGTAGGTGACGTCGTGCTCGCTCGGCCGCACCACCGCGATGGTGCGCACCTTGGGGCTGACCTTCGACACCGCCAGGACCTTGGGTCCGGCGGTCTCGTCGTGTGCTTCTTCGTGTCCGTGTCCAGCCATGGGCGTTCTCCGGAGATCAGACCCAACCAAAGGACATGGCGGCGAGCTTGAACAGCGCGCTCAGCATGGTCCAGGCCAGCGCCAGCGGCAGGAGCAACTTCCAGCCCAGGTTCATGAGCTGATCGGCGCGGAACCGGGGCAGGGTCCAGCGCACGAGCAGCTGGAACCAGCACAGGAGGATGACCTTGAGGCCGAAGGCGCCGATCTGGAGCGCGGTGACCAGCGCGTGGGGCAGCTTGAAGGTGCTGCCCCCGGTCGAGACCAGCTGGCCGTTCACCTCGGCCATGTAGCCGCCGATGCGGAAGCCGTCGGGATCGAGGAACGGCACCTGGTAGCCGCCGAAGAAGACGGTGGTGATGACCGCCGAGATGAAGACGATCTCGATGAACTCGGCCAGGAAGAACAGGCCCCAGCGCAGGCCGGAGTACTCGACGAAGTAGCCGATGATCTCTGGCTCGCCCTCGGGGATGTCGAAGGGCGCGCGCTTGGTCTCGGCGATGGCGGCGGTGGTGAACAGGATCAGCGCCGGGAACTGCCACAGCCACAGCCAGTTGAGAGGGTTCGACGGCGACAGCTTGGACGACGCGCCGGCGCCGACGATGTAGCCGGGCTCGAGGCTGCCGACCAGGAGGAAGCAGCCCATGAGCGAGAGGCCCATGGCGACCTCGTAGCTCATCATCTGCGACGAGCTACGCAGGCCGCCGAGCAGCGCCCACTTGTTGTAGCTGGCCCAGCCGGCGAGGGTGCCGCCGTAGTTGGCCAGGGTGAGGACCGCGAAGTAGAAGAGCAGACCGTAGTCGAACGACGCGACCTGGAGGCGGATCGAGTCGGCGAGGTTGAGCGCGCCCTCGCCGCTGGTCGGCGCTAGCGGATCGAGGGTGCTGGTCAGCTCGTGCGGGAAGATGGTGGGGCCGAACGGGATGATGGCGAAAGCGACCAGCACCGGACCGATGGCGAGCAGCGGCGCGAGCGTGAAGAGGCCCTTGTGCACGTTGCCGGGCACGAAGTCCTCCTTGGAGATCATCTTGATGGCGTCGGCGACGAAGTGGAGGATGCCCTTGAGCTTCAGCCACGGCGCGAAGGTTGGTGCGGCGCGGTTGGGACCGAGCCGGTCCTGCATCATCGCGCTCTGGCGTCGCTCGGCCCAGGTGAGCAGCGAGGCCAGCGGCATGACCAGGACGAAGACCAGGAGCACCCACTTGGTCGCGGGATGATCGAGGACGGTGTAGAGCGTCTTCATTCGCTTGTGCCTTTGGCCCTAGCCGCGCGATCCGGCGAAGCGGAGCTGGAGGGGGCGGACCTCGCGGCCCCACGGCGCGCCCTTCCAGGGGGCCACCGCCGCGGTCATGTCCTTCCACACGTCGCGGCCATGGGCCCAGGTCAGCTTGGCCGCGGGCGAGGCGGCCTGGCCGAGCCGCACCACGGCCTCCCAGCCGGCCACGGCCTGGCCGGGCGGCGGGAACGCGGCGTGGGTGCGCTGGAGCTTGCCGTCGCGGTTGGTGACCGAGCCGGCGGTCTCGGCCCAGGCCGCGATGGGCAGAGCCACCGCCGCGTGTTTGACCGGGCCGCGCTCGTGGCTCGCCAGCGCGATCAGATCGAGCTCGCGCAGGTGGCGCAGCGCGCCCTCCGACAGCGGCAGATCGTAGCCGAGCATCACCACCGCCTTCACCTTGCCGGCGGTGAGCGCGGCCTCGAGAGCGGCGGCGTCGTTGTCGGCGGCTCCGCCGAGGATCGCCTTCACGCCGGCGGTGTTGGGGTTGACGTCGGCGTCGCGCAGCTTGTCGTCGGCGCGCTCGGGGCGGTGGGGACGGGCGGTCCAGAACACCTGCGCCTTCCACGCCGTCGCCAGCTTGGCCAGCGCGTAGTTCTCCTCGTTGCCGGCCTGGGCCGACAGCACGACGGCGAGGCCGCCGCCGGCCTGGGCCGCGGCGATCTTCTCGGCGGCGGTGCCCAACGCCTTGTCCCACGACGACGGCAGGCCGTCGACGACGGGCGCGGCCAGACGGCCCTCGCGCAGCTCGTGATACGTGAAGCGGCCCTCGTCGCACATCCAGTGGCCGTTCACCTCGGCGTTGAGGCGCGGCACCAGGCGCCAGGCCCGATCGTTCTTGTGGTGGATCTCGACGTTGCAGCCGGTGGCGCAGCCGTGACAGACCGACGGCGTCGAGTCGAGCTCCCAGGCCCGCATCGTGAAGCGGAAGTCCTTGGCGGTGAGCGCGCCCACCGGACACACGTCGACGGTGTTGATCGAGTACGGGTTGTCGAGCCGCTGGCCAGGGGCGGTGGTCAGCTCCTGGTGGTCGCCGCGGTTGATCATCTCGAGCTGGTGGCTGTCGGCGACCTCGTCGCAGACCCGGATGCAACGCGTGCACAGGATGCAGCGCTCGGCGTCGAGCACGATGTGGGGGCCGAGATCGACGACCTTGGGCTTCTCGACCTTGGGGACATCGACCCGCGAGTCGGCGTTGTCGTGGTCGAAGTACAGCTTCTGCAGCGTGCACTCGCCGGCCTTGTCACAGATCGGGCAGTCGATCGGGTGATTGACCAGCGTGAACTCGAGCATCTGCTTGCGGGCCAGCGTCGACTGCGGGTCGGTGGTGCGCACCACCATGCCGTCGCCCGCGGTCTGCTGACACGAGGGCTGGAGCTTGGGGTTCTTCTCGATCGAGACCAGGCACTGCCGGCAGCAGGCGGCGATGGAGAGGCCAGGGTGGTAGCAGAACGCGCTGATGTCGATGCCGAGGGTCTTGGCCGCCTCGAGCACGTTGGTGCCCTTGGGCACGGTCACCGCCGTCCCGTCGATGGTCAGGGTGACCGTGTCGGGGGGAGGTGGGGTGGTCGGAGCGGGGTCACTCATGGCAGCGGGCCTTCACTTGTCGCACTCGCCGCCGATCATGTTGATCATGCCGAAGATCGGCACGATGTCGGCGATGAGATGTCCGAGGATGAGCTTCTGGGTGGTGGCCAGGTGCACGAAGGACGGGCTCCGGCAGTAGGCCTTGTAGGGCCGGCCGGTGCCGTCGGCGACGATGAAGAAGCCGAGCTCGCCGTTGCCGCCTTCGACGAACGAGTAGGCCTCGCCGGGCGGCACGCGGATGCCGTCGACGATGTGCTTGAAGTGGCGGATCATCGACTCGATCGTGTTGTACGCGGCGTCCTTGGCCGGTAGCGCGCAGCGCGGATCGTCGATCATCGTCGGCCCGTCGGGGATCTGGGCGCAGGCCTGGCGCAGGATGCGCATCGACTGCTTGATCTCCTCGACCCGGACCAGGTAACGGTCGAGGCAGTCGCCGGTGGTGCCGACCGGGACGTCGAACTCGAGCTCGGGGTAGACCGAGTACGGGTGGTCCTTGCGGACGTCGTAGTCGACGCCGGCGGCGCGGGCGATGGGGCCGGTGCAGCCCCAGCGGATGGTCTCCTCGCGCGAGAACGCGCCGATGCCAGCCATGCGGTCGCGGAAGATCTTGTTGTTGTTGAGCAGGGTCTCGACCTCGACCATCACCCCGCTGATCTCGTCGAGGCGGTGGAGGAGCTTGGGCATCCAGCCGTCGGGCAGATCCTTCACCACGCCACCGACGCGCACGTAGGTGTGAGTCAGGCGCGCGCCCGAGACCTCCTCGAGCAGCGTGTACAGCCACTCGCGGGCCTTGAGGAAGAACAGGAACGGGCCGAACGCGCCCAGCTCCATGGCCGAGGCGCCGACGCAGGTGAGGTGGTCGGTGATGCGCGAGACCTCGGAGACGATCACGCGCACGTACTCGGCGCGGCGCGGGATGTCCTTGGTGATGCCCATCATCTTCTCGACCGCCATCGCCCAGCCGCAGTTGTTGATCATCGGCGAGACGTAGTTGAGGCGATCGGTGTACGGGAACACCTGCGTGTAGGTGGCGTGCTCCGACTCCTTCTCGAAGCAGCGGTGTAGGTAGCCGGGCTGGACATCGCCCTTGACGATGCGCTCGCCGTCGACGGTGAGCACGATGCGCACCGTGCCGTGCATGGCCGGATGCGACGGACCCATGTTGACGGTCATGAGCTCGTGGGGCAGCTCGTGCTCGGCGTCGAGATCGGCCGCGTCCTGACGGCCGATGACCAGCGTCTTCAGGTTGCCGGGTTCGATGGTGGCCGCCATGTCAGTGGTCTCCGACCAGATCGGAGCGGCGCACCAGCGGCTGGCGCTTCTCCTTGGGGTAGTCCTTGCGCAGCGGATGCCCGATGAACTCGTCGTACAGGTAGATCCGGCGCTGATCGGGGTGACCCTGGAAGTCGATCCCGTACATGTCGAAGGTCTCGCGCTCCTGCCAGTCGAACCCGAGCCAGAGCAGCGCCAGGCTGGGCACCTTCACGTCGTTCTCGTGGAGCGCGACCTTGAGGCGGATGCGATGGCGATGGGGCACCGAGCGGAGCTGCCAGCACACCTCGAAGCGTGGGCTCTTACCGTCGCCGGTGGGATCCCAGGCCGGCCGCGCCGACGAGGCCGTGCCCGGCGCCTTGACCGGGCGCCAGTCGAGCAGGTCGATGCAGGTGCAGAAGACCGGCATGTCGAAGGCCATGGCGGCGTCGTCGCGCAGCCAGGTGGCGATGTCCTTCAGCTTCTCGCGCTTGACCAGCGCGACCTCGTCGCCGTGCTGCGACTCGGTGGCGATGATGGCGTCGCCGAACTTGGCCTTGAGAGCGTCGAGTACCTTCTGCGACATGGTCAGTCGTCCTCGAGGGCCCGGCTCTGCTCGAGCACGATCTTCTCGCGCTTGAGCCGGAGCTGGCTGTGGCCGTCCTTGCGGGCGACGCGGTCCTGCAGGAGGATCAGCGCGTCGAGGACCTGCTCGGGGCGGGGCGGGCAGCCGGGGATATAGACGTCGACGGGGATGACCTGATCGGCGCCGGGCATGGCGTGGTAGTTCTGGTAGAACCCGCCGGTCGACGCGCACACGCCGAAGGCGATGACCCACTTGGGCTCGGCCATCTGGTCGTAGATGCGCTTGAGGGCCGGACCCTGCTTCTCGGTGATCGTGCCGACGATCATGAGCAGGTCCGACTGGCGCGGCGAGAAGCGTGGGAACTCGGCGCCGAAGCGCGCGATGTCGTACTTGGGCGCGGCCACGGACATGAACTCCATGCCACAGCACGCGGTGACGAACGGGTAGCTGAACAGCGAGAACTTGCGGCCCCAGTTGGCCACGTCCTCGAGCTTGGTGGTGACGAGCTCCAGCATTTGGATCTCCGCGCCCGGTCAGTCCCAACCGATGGCTTTTTTGCGCCAGACGTAGGCCAGGGCCACGACCAGGATGGCGACGAACACGAGCATCTCGGCGAAGCCGAAGATGCTGATGCCGCCGGCCGGGGTCAGGGACAGCTTGGCGAACAGCTGGGCCCACGGGTACATGAACGCAGCTTCGATGTCGAAGACCAGGAACAGGATTGCGACCTGGTAGAACTTCACGGAGTAGCGGCCGCGAGGGCTGCCGATGGGCTCCGAGCCGCACTCGAACGGCTTGAGCTTGTCGGGGCTGGTGGCGTGGGGGCCGACCATCACCGCCAGGGCGGTGAAGAGGCCGCAGAACCCGAGCGCGCAGAGGATGGCGAACCCGGCTGGCAGATAGGCCTGGAGCTGCAAAGCGGGCCGAGTATTAACGCTCCAGGCCCTTGAAAGCTAGAGCGCATCTCAATAACCAGCGTCGAGCGAGACCGAGCGATCCGAGGCCGATCGGGGCGCACGCCCGAAGCCCAGGGAGGCGCGTGGCGGCCCCTCGAAACGCGCGAGCATCGGACGTACGACCCGAGGCGCCCGCAGCGCGTCGGTCGCAGCTGGCGCCGGTTGTTGAGATGCGCTCTAGAGGTTCTGGACTGCGTTTCGGAGGGCGTCTTCGAACGCCTCGACCATCTCCTGGTTGGTGTCGACCAGGTAGATGGTCTCGGGGCAGGCGCGCTTGTGGGCGCGGATCTCCTCGACGATGGCACGGGCGGCCTCGTCCATGGGGACGTCGCCCAGATCGGTACCCATGCCGGCGAAGGCGATGACCTTGAACTGCTTCACGTCGGCGGCGATGAGGGCGGCGCGGGCGGCCCGGCGCACGTTCTCGGCCGGGATCTTCATGCCGGGGTCTTCCATCGTCGGCGCGTGGATGACGAACCGGCACGGCAGCGAGCCGGGGCTGGTGATGATGGCGGCCCCGACGGCGATCGGGGCGGCGGCCATGGCTTCCTGCTGGATGATGTCGCCGCCCATGCGGCGCAGGGCGCCGCTCACCCCACCGCCCATGATGCCGAGCGAGCTGGTGGGATTGACGATGGCGTCGACGGGAAGGGTGCCGAGCTCCGCACGAGCGACGTGAACCTGCATTCGCGCGGGCACGCTAACACGCGCCCGATCGGCGATTCAATCGTGTGGGGGCGTCGCCGAGTTCCCGGATGGGGGGTCGGGAGCCGTGCTCCGCGTCCCCCAAGGGGATCATCCGCAGGCCTTTTCGAGCTCTTGCTCGACCTTGGCCTCGGTCCACTTACGGGCCACCGCCAGCTCCTTCACCATCAGGGTTCGGGCGGTGTCGAGCATGCGACGTTCCCCGAACGACAGGTTCTTCGTGCTCTTGAGCCGGAACAGGTCGCGATAGACCTCGGCGACGTCGAAGAGGGAGCCGGTCTTGATCTTCTCCATGAAGCCGCGATACCTGCGGTTCCAGGTCTGCTTGTCGATGTGCACGTCCTGGTCGCGGAGCACGTCGAAGACCTCGTTGGCCTCCTGCGCCGAGACCACGCAGCGGAGCCCGACCTGATCGGCCTTCTGCTTGGGCACCATGATCTGCATCTCGTTCTCGAGGACGCGCAGCACGTAGAAGGCGCAGATCGTCTTGTTGATCTCCTTGGTGTCCACGCCGACGACCTCGACGACGCCATGCGCCGGGTACACTGCCTTGTCGCCGATCTTGAACTCGCTCATGTCGTGCTGTGACTCCCGGGGAGGATCGTGTCCGGTGTAGCAAGGTGGGTGCCGCGTGGGCAGGGGGGAGATCATGACAGAAGCTTCAGGATTGGCGCGTCTTTGCCTCACAAACGCGGGAGCGGGGCTACTGCTCGATGCGCCAGGCTGTCACAGCCGCGGCGTGCAGTTCGGACGGATTTTGACAGGATTGCGGATAAGTACCGGCAGCTTGGCGCGAGCGAGTCGCTGGCGGTGCGGTGGGGCGTTTTGACTGGCTACCCGCCTGGTCAGCGATGCTGACAAACCTCGGAGATCCTGGGCGCTTATCGCACCTACTGACCGGTTGTCAGGCCCGCTGGCGAACGTGTTACGTTGGGGCGTGGCCGCGCCGCTCGGGAGACTCCTCCTCGAAATGGGGGTGCTCCCGGACGAGGCGACCCTCGCCGACGCCCTGGCTCGGCAGAGCGAACGCCTTCCGATCGGCTCGATCTGCTACGTGCTCGGTCACGCCGGCGAGCGCGAGCTAGCCGAGGCCCTCTCGATCCAGAGCGGCCGCCCGGCCATCGTCCTGGACGAGTGCGTGATCGACACGTCGCTCATCGACGGCATCGCGCCCGACCTGCTGCGCCGCATGCAGATGCTGCCGGTCTTCGCCGAGGCGGGCACGGTGATCGTGGCCGCCTCGCGCCCCGACGAGGTCGCCGGCCACGCCAATGCGCTGTTCGCGCGCCGAGGCTGGAGCGTGACCCTGTGCGTGGCGCTGTCGGTCACGGTGGCGCGCACGGTGCGGGCGGTGATCGCGGCCCGCGGCCGCGACGAGTTGCGCTGGGCCGGGCCGGTCGCGGCCAGCGACGGTCCGGCGCGGCATCCGCGGCTGGCCATGGTGTCCCCTGACGATACCCTCGACGACGCCCTGCTCGGCGAGCGGGCGCAGCAGGCGGTCATCGAGGACGTCACCAAGGAGATCCAGGTCAAGAACCTCTTCCACGAGACCTCGGAGGTCGAGGTCAACAGCCGCGAGACATTCCTGGCCCCGCGCGCGGCGACCGCGGGCGCCGACACCCCGTGGCCGGTGACCGGCGTGGGCAGCTCGCCCGGCCGCGAGCCGGCACCCGACGGCGGGCCCGGCGACGACGAGGTCGGCGAGCTGGCCCGCGGCCTCGAGCGCGGGCCGGAGGTGGACGCGACCGGCCCGCCGCGCCTGCTCATCGTCGACGACGACTTCGCGACCCGTCACCTACTGGTCAAGGAGATCGAGCCGCGCGGCTACCAGGTCGACACCGCGGCGTCCGGCACCGACGCGCTCGATGCGCTGCGCCAGGCCGCGCCCGACGTGGTCATCGCCGACATCCTCCTGCCCGGCGTCGACGGCTTCCGCCTGTGCCGCGCCATCAAGCGCACCCGGCGGCTCGAGGGCGTGGGCGTGATCCTGATGTCGGCGGTGATCGACTCGGGGCGAGTCACCGCCGAGGTGCTCGAGAAGTACGGCGCCGACGGCTACGCCGCCAAGCCGCTCGACACCACGCGCCTCCTCCGCATCGTGCGCGAGCTGGTCGGCCGCCGCCGCGCCCGCACCCGCAACGACGACGACGCCTTCGACGCGGCGATCGCGCGCTACCCGGCCGGCGACGTCGACGGCGCCATCGAGATGCTGCGCGACGGCGTCGCGCTCGATCCGGCGGCGTCGAAGGTCCGGTTCGCGCTCGCCAACCTGTTGCAGAAAGAGGCGCGCATCGAGGAGGCCATCGACGAGTACGAGTCGGTGGTCGAGCTCGAGCCGCGCTACTTCCCGGCGCTGACCCGGCTGGCGTACCTCTACTACAAGAAGGGCCACACCCTGCGCGCGGTCGAGACCTGGCGGCGGGCGCTGCCCCACTGCGAGGATCCGGCGCTGCGCCGCAACATCGAGCTGTTTGTGCGCAAGCTGGCGCAGGATTCGCTGGCGGCGCGGTAGCGTGGGTTGATGGCGACCAACGAGCTAAAGGCGGTGGCGCGCCGCGCGATCCTCGAGGGACGGGGTCGTTCGCGCCCCGCGGCGCGGAAGGCGGCGTTCGATGGTGAATCCGAGCCGGGGGCGCCGGCGGCGGTGGCGGCCTACGTGGTCAAGGTCCGCGACACCGCGTACAAGGTAACCGATGACGACGTCGCGGCCCTGCGCGCGGCCGGGCTCGACGACGACCACATCTTCGAGCTCAGCGTCGCGACCGCGATCGGCCAGGCCACGCGTCAGTACGACGCGGCGGTGGCGGCGCTCGACGCCGCGCTGGCTGCGCGCGACGGCGGCGGCACGGGAGCCGGTTGATGCGGCTGCCTGCGATCGAGCGCGGCCGTGGCCTCGGCAACAAGGCGCTGTTCGCGCTCATCCGCGTCATGAGCAAGCACCGCGCGCCCGACGTGGTGCGGACCCTGCGCTTCGAGCGGCACCTGTTCGGCGCGCCGATGAACGAGGTCTTCCAGACCGCGATGCGGGGCCCGTCGGAGTGGTCGGTGGGCGAGCGCGAGCTGTTCGCGGCCTGGGTGTCGAAGCAGAACGAATGCGAGTTTTGAACGAAGGCCCACGGCGCGGTCGCGTCGAAGGTGCTCGGTGAAGCGGCGGTGGCGGCGGCGCTCGACGATCCCGATCGCGCCGATCTGCCCGAGAAGGTGAGGGTCACGCTGCGCATGCTCACCAAGGTGACCAAGGATCACCGCGGGCTCACCGCCGCCGACCTGGCGCCGGTGCTGGCCGCCGGCGTCTCCCGGCAGGCGGTGATCGAGGCCCTCGACGTCGCCTGGGCCTTCAACGTGATCACGCGGCTGGCCGACGCCTTCGAGTTCGAGGTCGGTCCGCCGTCGTCGTTCGAGGTCGGCGCCAGGATGCTGCTCGATCGCGGCTACAAGTAGCCGGCCCGCGGGCGCGCTCAGAACCGCGGCAGGTCGTTGCCGCTGTCCTCGACGCCCTCGTCGGGGGTCTTGGGTACGGGGTGGATGTGGATGTCGTCGATGCGCCACTCGTCGTCCTCGCGGCGCAGGACGATTCGGAAACGCACGCCGTTCTCGTCCCAGCGCAGTTCGGCCCGATCGGTGCCGATCTCCTCGAGCTTGCCGTCGACCTTGCGATCGATGCCGGCCAGGAAGCCGCCGATCTGGCGCTGCAGCCCCTCGCGGCGGCGCATCGTGAGCGTGCGCAGCACCCCCTCGAGGTCGTTGTGGCGCATGGCGTCGGCGAACATGCGGACCGCGTCGCGCGGGCGACCGGCGCGCACCCGCGAGACCAGCGCGGCCTCGAGCCGCCAGCGTTTTCCCTCGCGCTCGAGCGTCACCGACTTGCCGTCGGGGTAGGTGACCGCGGCCCGCTCGCCGACGTCGGGGTCACCCTGGAGCGCGTCGGCCAGGCGCTTGGCCTGCCACGCGCGCTCGGCCTGGCTCGCCTTCCACTGCACCGCGAACTCCTCGTAGCTGACCTTGCGGCGGGCGTCCTTGGCCAGCAGTGCGTAGGCGGCTCGTGGATCGTCGGATTCCAGCGCGCGCACCAGCGCAGCCACCCCGTCCTCCGCCGGCGGCGCCTTGCCGATGACCGAGCCGCAGGCCGCGACGGCCAGCGCGGCGGCGAGGGCGACGGCGGCGGGCGCGACAGGCTGCGTGCGGTGCATTCGCGATTGAAGATACCGCGGAAGCACACGGTTGCGAGGGCGTTGGCTGGTGCGCGCGGCCGTGGCCGGTGAACGCGACGCGCTCGAGGGCGTGGTGCTCGAGGCCTCCTTGATCGAGCTGAAACGGGCCTGGCTTCTCTGACACCAGCGTCGGCTTCACCGACGTTGTGCGCTGGCGCGACGGCGAGGCGGCGGCGTCGGTTCAGACGCCGAAAAAACAGCCGCCGGGGCGGTATGCCCCGGCGGCCCTCCACGACGCGTGGCCGTCCGTCATGATCTGCCTCGTGGAGTGACGGTCAGCGGTATTGCGACCGCGATGCCAGCCGCGGGTTGCCTGGATCCGGGTGATCCCGGCACGGGCCCTGCGCGAATGAGCCCGGTGATTTCAATAGATTGCGTCGCAGGTGTCACCCACCCGTGGCGGGCGCGTGAACCCGCGTTGACTGGGGCGAGTGTGAAAACCTGCGTCGCCTCTGCGCGCCGTCCGCGCGCGCTACGCGGCCGGGCCGTTGGTCAGGTGAATCTCGGTGTCGCGCACGACGTCTGACTTCGACGGGTAGTCGACGGTGTAGTGCAGGCCGCGCGACTCCTTCCGTCGGCGCGCGCTCTCGATGATGAGGTGCGCGACCAGGGCCAGGTTCCGCAGCTCGATCATGTCGGGCGTGATGCGGAAGTTCCAGTAGTACTCGCGGAGCTCCTCGCGCAGGAGCTCGATACGGCGGCGGGCGCGGTCGATGCGCTTGTCGGAGCGCACGATCCCGACGTACGACCACATGAAGCGGCGGATCTCGTCCCAGTTGAGGGCCACCACGATGGCGTCGTTGGAGTCGGTGGCCTCGCCCGACTGCCACGGGATGACCGTGGTCGGGCGCAGCCCGGTGGTGTTGCGCACGTGCTGGGCCGCGCGCCGGGCGTAGACCATGCCCTCGAGCAGCGAGTTGGACGCCAGGCGGCACGCTCCGTGGAGCCCGGTCATCGAGCATTCGCCGATCGCGTACAGGTTGCGGACCGTGGTCTGGCCGTGCTCGTCGGTCCTGATGCCGCCGCACATGTAGTGGGCCGCCGGCACCACCGGGATGGGCTGCTTGGTGATGTCGATGCCGAGCTGCAGACAGCGATCGCCGATGTTGGGGAACCGGTTGCGAACGAAGTCGGCTGGGAGGTGGGTCATGTCGAGGAACACCGAGTCGGCGCCCGACTTCTTGAGCTCGTTGTCGATGGCGCGGGCCACCACGTCGCGCGGCCCGAGCTCGGCGCGCTCGTGGTAGCCGTCCATGAAGCGCTCGCCCGTCGACAGCCGCAGCTTGCCGCCCTCGCAGCGCAGCGCCTCGGAGATGAGGAAGCTCTTGGCATGCGGGTGGTAGAGCACGGTCGGGTGGAACTGGACGAATTCGAGGTTCGAGACCACCGCGCCGATGCGGTAGGCCATGGCGATACCGTCGCCGGTCGCGACGTCAGGGTTGGAGGTGTAGACGTAGACCTTGCCGGCGCCGCCGGTGGCGAGCACGGTGGCGCGCGCCACCACGGTCTTGACCTGGCCGCTGGCCCGGTCGAGCACGTAGGCGCCGAAACACGCGGCGTCGCCGCCGTACTTGGCCATGCTGAGCAGGTCGACCGCGATGTGGTCCTGCAGAATGGTGATGTTGGGGTTGGCGTGGACCGCGGCCAGGAGCGCGCGCTGGATCTCGCGGCCGCTGATGTCCTCGTGGTGGACGACGCGGCGCCGGCTGTGGCCGCCTTCGCGGGTCAGATCGAGCTCGCCGTCGGGGCCGCGATCGAGGTGGGTGCCGAGCGAGAGGAGCTTCTCGACCGCGGCCGGGCCCTCGGCGACCACGCTCTCGACCACCGCGCGATCGCACAGGCCCTCGCCGACGGTGAGGGTGTCGGCCACGTGCTGCTCGAAGGAATCGTCGTTGGCCAGCACGGCAGCGACGCCGCCCTGGGCCCAGTTGGTGTTGGTGTCGGACTCGGCCTTCTTGGTGACGATGACGACCCGGCCGTGGGTGGCGGCGTCGATCGCGAACGACAGCCCGGCGATCCCGGAGCCCAGTACCAGGTAGTCGGTCTCGACCACGTCGGCCATGGCGGGACCATAACGCCGATCGAGAGCGGGATCCGGCGCGGTAGTGCTAGCATTTCGGTCCATGGCCGGCCGCCGCCGTCGCTCGCGTCGTTCACGCCGTACGCGTGCGCCATTGGTCGTCGCCGCGGTGCTGGGCGCGGCGCTGTGCGCGGCGGCCGTGGTGGGTCTGTTGCGCCCGTCCGCGGCCCGCGCCGACATCTACACGTACACCGACGCCGACGGCGTCGTGCACTTCACCAACATCAAGCCCAAGGGCAAGGGCGGCGGCTGGAAGAAGGTCCTGGTCGAGAACCCCGATCGCGGCAGCAAGGCGGCGGCCGCCCGCGGCGGCTGCACCCGCTGCGACGTGGTGCCTGCGCGCGACAACTCCCCCGATCGCTACCAACGCTACGACGCGTTCATCGCCGAGGCGGCCGAGCTCTACCGCCTGCCGCCGCCACTGATCCGCGCCGTGATCCACGTCGAGAGCGACTACGATCCGCGGGTGGTGTCGTCGGCGGGCGCGCGCGGGCTCATGCAGCTCATGCCGGCGGTCGAGAAGGACATGCGAGTCGGCAACGTGTTCGAGCCGCGCGAGAACATCCTCGGTGGCGCGCGGCTGCTGCGGGTGCTTGCCAACCGGTACGAAGGCGATCTGGTGCTGACCATCGCCGCCTATCACGCCGGTCCTGGCTCGCTCGCCCGCTACGGCAACCAGGTGCCGCCGTACACCAACACCCGCAAGTACCTGCGCATGGTGCTCGACCGCTACTACCAGTACAAGGCGGCCGCCGAGCGTGGTGCGAAGTAGCGCGCGGGCCGCGCTCGTCGTCGCCGCGAGTGGCGCGATGGTGGGATGCAAGCAGGAGCCGCGCGCGCCCAGGATCGGCACGCTCTCGATCCGCGTCACCGATGGCCCCGGCGGACCGCTGGTGCCGGCGCGGGTGTTGCTGTGGGACGGCGATACGCCGGTGCGGTGGGGCGACAACGATCTCTACGGCGGCGTGCGCCAGGTGAGGGGTGCATGCGAGCCCGGCCCGGGCGTGCTCGGCACCTGGAACGGCCTGGTGCTGGGCAACGGGCAGGGCACGATCCCGGTCGGCGCGGCGGCGGGCGGATGCGATCCGCTGCCGGCCGGGCGCTACCGGGTGTGGGCGTGGCGCGGCTTCGAACACGAGCGCTGGGAGGGCGAGGTCACGCTCGGGGCCGGCGACGCCGCGCTCGAGATCCCGCTCGAGCGGGCGTGGCGTGCCGAGGGGACGCTGGTCGCCGACATGCACGTGCACGCGGCGGCGTCGAACGACTCGGGCCTGCCCGATCGCTGGCGGGCGATGGCGCAGGCGGCGGCCGGGGTGGAGGTCGTCGTGCTCTCCGATCACGCCGTGAACGGCGATCTCGACCACGGCATCGAGCAGGCCGGCCTGGTCGGCGTGGTGGCGTCGGTGGCATCGAACGAGGCCGGCAACGACGCGATGCACATGGGCGTGTATCCGGTGCCGGTCGAGCCCGCGGCGCTGCGCGGCGGCAGCCCGGGCCCGGACGAGATGGGGACGTGGACGCCGGCGGCGATGATGGCGTGGGGACACGGCCTGGCCGCGAAGCAGGGCGGCCTGCGTCCGATCGTCCAGATCAACCATCCGCGCTTCCGCATGTATTCGCTGTTCGATACCCAGCGCTGGAACGGCGTGAGCTGGCCGCCGCCGTTTCCGCTCGAGTTCGACGCCGTCGAGGTGCTCGCCGGCCACACCGCGTTCAATACGCCCGGCGATCGGCGTACCGACGACAGCGTGCGCGACTTCTACACGCTGGCGGCGCACGGCGTGCGAGTCACCGGCGTCGGCTCCAGCGACACCCACCACCTCAACGGCGTGCTCGACGGCGTGGCGCGGACCTACGTCTTCGTCGACGACGCCGGGCTGGCGCCGCTCGACGAGGTCGGGTTCACCGAGGCGGTGCGGGCGCGGCGCGCGGTGGCGACGACCGGGCCGTGGCTCGACGTCGAGATCGTCGACGCCGGCGGCGGCACACCGGCGGGGCCGGGGCAGGTGCTGCGCGCGCCGTCGGGCAACGTGAGGATCGACGTCGAGCTGGCCCAGGCCCGCTGGATGCGGGTGGCGCGGGTGCGCGTGCTCGTCGGCGGCGTGGTGGTGAAGGTGGAGACGGTGGCGCCCGGCGCGCGGCGCCATCGGCTGGTGGTGGAGGCGCCGGTGACGGCGCCGACCTGGATCGCCGTCGACGCTGGCGGCGACGACCCACTGCCGGTGGAGATGACGGGGACCTACCAGCAGGAGAAGCAGCGCCCGGGCGTGGTGCCGTTCGCGGTGATCAACCCGATCTGGATCGAGTAGCGATCGACGCAGGGCGCGCCGTGCCGCGCCCTGCCGCGTCGTGCGAGGATGCCGGCGAGGATGCTCGAACGGGTCGTCACCGCCGTCGCCCGCGGCTTCGTCGCGCTGCTGGCGGTGGCCTGCGTGGTCGGCCTGAGCTGGGGGGCGCGCGGCACGCTGGCCGACGGGTTCGACGCGCTGGCCACGGCGCCGGCGATCACGGTGGTGGCGATCACCATGATCGGCGGCGGCTTGCTGGCCTGGCTCGGCCATGGTCCGGCGCGCTTGCTGGCGCGGGTGCCGGCGCGGGTCTTCGCCGGCGTCGTGTTCGTGATCGCGCTGGCGAGCGCGATGTGGGCCCACGGGTCGGTTCACAAGGGCGTGCCCGAGGTGCCCGACGAGATGGGCTACCTGCACCAGGCCCGGACGTTCGCTGACGGTCACGTGGTCGCGCCATCGCCGCCGGCGCCGGAGTTCCATTACGTGTCGTGGGGCACGCACGACGACGGTCAGTGGTACGCGGTGTTCCCGCCCGGATACGGCGTGTTCCTGGCGATCGGCGAGGGTGCGGGCGCGCCCGGCGTCGTCAACCCCATCCTGAGTGCGCTCCTGGCGCTGGTGGTGTGGCTCCTGGCCCGCGAGCTGTTCGGCGGCGACGGCGCCGCGGCGCGGCTGGCGGCGCTGCTCCACGTCGGCTCGTGGTTCCGGCTGATGAACGCGGGCAGCTTCATGTCGCATCCGACCGCGGCCCTCTTCGCGGCGCTGGCGGTGCTCGGGTTGTGGCGCGGCGTGGTGCGGCGCGACGGTGGTGCGCGCGCTCTCTGGTGGGCGGGCGGCGGCGGCGCGGCGCTGGCGTACCTGGGCGCGACCCGGCAGCTCGACGCGGTGGTGATCGCGGTGGCGCTGACGCCGGCGATCGCGTGGGCGCTGGTGCGGGATCGCGAGTCGGCGGTGCGGCGGTTGATCGTCGCCGTGGTGTGCGCGTTGCCGATCACCGCCGGGTACCTCGCCTACAACCACGCGCTCACCGGCGACGCGTTTCTGCCGCCGCAGCAGCGCTACATGCAACTCAAGGAGCGGCGCGGCGACTGCTTCCGGCTCGGGTTCGGTCCGGGGGTCGGCGAGTGTCCGATCACGCAGAACACCAGCTTCGGGCGCGACGGCTTCCAGCCCAAGCACGCCGTGGCCAACACGCGCCGGCGGCTCGACGCGTGGGCGCGGTGGTCGTTCGGCTGGGTGCCGCTGGCGCTCTTGCCGGTGCTCGGGCTGGCCGGCGGCGCGGTGCTCGGCGGACGGGCGGCGCGGCGGCGTGCGCTCTGCGGCGCGGTGTTCGCCGTCACCGTCGGTGGCTACGGGCTATTCTTCTATCACGGGGTCGCGTACGGGGCGCGCTTCTACTACGTCGCGTTGCCGTTCGCCGGGCTCCTCGGCGCGGCCGCGTGCGCCGACGTGGGTGCGCTGATCGCGCGGGTCACGCGCGGGCGCGGCCGCGGTGAGCGCGCGGGCGTCGTCGCCGCGGGGGCGCTCGGGCTGGCGCTGCCGGCGCTGATCGTGATGGGCATGCGCGCCGATCGCAACGCGGTGGAGAAGCACTGCGGCAAGCGGCCTGCGCTCGCCGACGGCGCGCTGGTCGACGTGCTCGATCAGCCGGCGCTGCGCGACGCGCTGGTGTTCGTCGACTCGATGAAGATCCCGGCGGCGGTGACCGCGCATCCGGCCGAGATCGGGCGCAACCGGCCGCTGGTGGTGAAGGACCTCGGCGACGCCGCCGACGCTGGCTTCGCGCGCATCTACCCCGAGCGGCGGCCGGTGCGTCTGGTCGGCCGGCGGTTGGTGCCGCTCGCGTTCGCCGCCGATGCGCCGATGCGGCACGAGGGAGGTGCGCTTTACCCGCTCGAGCGGGCGCGGGGCGGCTTCGGCCAACGGGTGCCGGCGCCGCACGTGGGCAACCTGCCGCTGTCGGGCGGCGAGGCGCTGCGCTTCGACGTCGACCGGCCGGCGCGGTTCGGGTTCCCGGTGTGGGCGCTGGCCGGCGACGCCGGCGACATGACGCTGGCGCTGGCGTTCGCTCATCATCCCGCCGGCGCGGTGGTGGCCGTGCGCGTCGACGGCGTCGAGGTGGTGGCGAGCCACGACACGGCGGCGCCGGCGTGGGAGCTGGGGGTGCGCGAGGCGGCGGTGACGCTCCGGCCGGGGCGGCACTGGGTCGAGCTGTCGATGCCGGCGGGGAGGAAGGGGCAGGTGCTCTTCCTCGACTACGCCGAGCTGCGGCCGCGGCGGTAGCCGGCGGCGGTGGTCAGCGGAAGGGTGTCACCCGATCGCGCTCCCTGCGGGCGTTCATGAGCACCTGCAGCTCGGCCAGGCGGGCCGGATTGCCGAGGGCCAGATCGCGCCGCTCGTTGGCGTCGGTGCGCAGGTCGTAGAGCTCGTAGCGGCCGAGCTGGTGGATGAGCTTCCAGCGGCCGGAGATCAGCGCGCTGCGGCGATCGCGGGTGCGGCCGTCGACGACGGTCGCGGCGTAGGCGCCGCCGCCATCGGGGTTGGCCTGGCGCGCGCCGGTGAGGAGATCGGCGAGCGAGCGGCCGTCCATGTGGGGGAAAGGCGGGGCGACGAAGCCGGCGAGCTCGAGGATGGTGGGGGCGAGATCGACGAGGCTCACCGGCTCGTGCACGCGGACCTGGACGATGCCGGGGCCAGCGACCAGCAGGGGCACGCGGATCTGCGAGTTGTACAGGTCGGACGCGTGGAACGGCTGACCGTGGTCGCCGAAAGCCTCGCTGTGGTCGCCGGTGACGATGACGACGGGCTGGCGATCGGCGGGCAGGGCGGCCGTGCTCTCGACGAGCTCGCCGATCCAGCGGTCGATCTGGTCGACGAGCTCGTCGTAGATACGGCGGCGGTCGGGGGAGAGGTCGGGGTTTCCGCCGGCCCACTCGTCGAGCTCGATGAAGTGGATCCAGGTGAACGTAGGTGGCCCGTCGGGGCGACGGGCGGCGACGCGGGCGCGGTAGGCGGCGACCAGATCCTGACCATCGTGGCGGATGAAGAGATCGTCGATGCCGCGATCGAGGCCGAGGCGCCGGCTGCGCTCCCAGAAGCCGTCGCAGCAGACCAGGCCGACGGTGTGATAGCCGCCGGCGCGCAGCCGCTCGGCGAGCGTGACGTGGCGCGGGTCCATGCGCAGCGCCAAGCCGCTCACTCGGCCACGGATGCGCGTGGTGGCGAGGCCGGTCGCGAGCGCCGGCATCGATCGCCGCGTCACGTTCGCCGGGGCGAACGCCCACTCGAACACCATGCCCTTGCCAGCCAGCGCCGCCAGCGCCGGCGTGGCCAGCGGCCCGCCGTAGGGCTTGATGCGATCAGGGCGGAAGGTGTCGACCGTGATCAACAGGACGTCACGGTGGGTGACGGCACGGTGGGTGACACCTGGCCGCGCCGCCGGGGTCAGATCTGACATCGGCACGTCGTCTCGGATCGCGTAAAGGTCGTAGATCAGGTCGATCGAGTCAGCCGCGAAGCCGTCCGCCCCCCACAGCCCGAGGACCATCGCCGGCCGGCTCTGCCGCGCCCAGAGGGCCGAGCCGGCAAGGCCGGCGGCGATGACAACCGCGAATGTGGCTGACACCATCCGGGCGCGCGACCGGCGGGCCAGGGCTCCCCAGCAAACGTGCGCCGCCGCGAGCAGCGCCAGCACCAGGAGCGGGAACTCGAGACCCGACAACGAAACGTTCGCGAACCGCGGCCGGACAGCCAGGCGCCATGTCAGCCAGGCGGCGACGGTGGCGACTGCGGCTGCCAGGGTGAGGACCCGGCGAGGTGTCACCCACCCTGGGCCCGACCTGTCGCTCCTGCGCGCCTCGAGTCGCGCCAACCCTGCGCCTAGCGCCGCCGCAAACACGCGAGTTGCCAGCACGACGACCGCGACCACCACGATCATCACAGGGCCCAGTGCCAGGGACATCGTCCGCGGCTTGAAGGCCGTGGCCCGCCAGAAGATCCACACGACCTGATGCGTCAGCACGGCGAGTAGCGCCGCCCCGAGCATCAGCGCGAACAACCAGCCCGCTAGCCGCGGCGCACTCCCGTCTGGCTCGGTCAGCGACCCGGCCAGCGCGCGCGGCTGCCAGACGTGCACGAATACGCGCGCGCACAGCGAGCTGACCGCTGCGGCTGGCCACGCGACGAGGATGGCGAATCCTGCGCTCGCCGCAAGACGGGTGACACCCTCGTAGCTGGTCGCCGCGTCATGGAGCCCCGCCATGGTGGTTGACACCGCAGCGGCCGCGATGCTCGGGGTAGCCCAGGCGGCAGCGCGACCCAGCGCGCGCCTCACTGTCTCCCGTCCGGGAGGGCCGATCACGTGGATAGATAGTACCTGCGACCCCGGTGCGGGGGCGAGGCGTGGCCAGTAGGATGGCCCGGTGAGCACCTCTCCTCGCTGGCGGCGGTTGCGCGCGCTCGCCCAGGTGGGGGCCGAGCTCGGACATGCTCCGCGGCTGGTGATCGTCGCAGCCTGCCTGGTCCTGGGGCTCATGTACTGCACCAACGACGACATGGGCGGCGACCCGAATTCGCCGCGCGGCGACGGTCGGTACCGGCCCGTCCTCGCGCGCGGCGATGGTCACATGCTGTACCTCATGTCCAGGTCGCTGGTCTTCGACCAGGACCTGGTGTTCGACAACGACCTCGCGCGCTTCGGCGACCCGTGGACCCAGGCGCGGACCAAGACCGGACGCAAGGGCATCCCCCACCCGATCGGGCCCGCGCTGATCTGGGCACCGATGTTAGCAACCGCCCAAGGAGGAGCGGTTGTGGCGAACGCCGGCGGTGCCGACATCCAGCTCCACGGCTACACCCTCTGGCACCAACGCATTGTCTTCGCGTCGAGCGTGTTGTTCGCGTGCCTGGCGGTCGTGCTCGGAGTCTGGGTGTTCCGCAAACAGGTGGGTGGCACCTGGGCTCCCGCGTGGGCGGCCGTCGCCGTGCTCCTGGGCACGTCCGTCACCTACTACGCGGCGTACATGCCGAGCTACAGCCACGCCATGGACGCCGGCACGGCGGCGATGTTCCTCGGGTTCTGGGCGATTTCCGTCGGCGATTTTCGCTGGCGGCGCTGGTGGTGGCTCGGCGCGCTGCTCGGCCTGGCGTCGCTAGTGCGGACCCAGGAGCTCGGACTCGGAGTGGTCGTCGCGGTTGAGGTGCTGGCCCTGATGTGGGTGACACCTTCAGGGGCACGTTCACCATGGCGATGGCGCGCGGGGGTGATCGGGCGGGGACTCCTGGTCGCCGGTGTTGCGCTGGTTGCGCTCATTCCTCAGTTCGTCGCGTGGGACGCGGTGTATGGAACCTGGACAGGGCTCCCGCAGGGACCCAACTACACGCGCCCTTCGTATCCGATGGTCGCCGAGTTGCTCTTCGCGTCCCGGAACGGGTGGTTTTCGACCACTCCGATCGCCTACGCCGGCGTTCTCGGGCTGGTCGTCCTGGCCGTCGCCGGCACACGGCTGACTCAGCGAGCGCGCCTGGTTGCACTCGGGTTGCTCGCTGCGGTGGCGATCCAGGTCTACGCCAACAGCATCATTCTCGACTGGTGGGGGCAGGCGAGCTACGGCGCGCGTCGCCTGTGCTCGATGACCTTGCCCCTTGTCGTCGGGCTCGCCACCTTGATCCACGTGCTCGGCCGCGCGGCGGCGAGGCTACGAGCGCCCCGTCTGGTCTGGCATGCCGCGGCGGTCATGATTCTGGGGTGGTTCGTGATCTGGAACCTCGGGTGGGTGACACGTTTCAAGAGCGGCCGCGCTCCCGAACGCCGCGCTGGCCGGATCTGCTGCAAGGACGTGCCAGCGCCGCTGGCCGCCATCGCACGTCCGGTATACCGAACAGTCGGCAACCCCTTCGCACTCCCGGCCAGCGCCGTCCTCTCGATCCGGTACGGGCTGCCACTGCAGCGTTGGGACGACGTGGTCGGCGAGTACCCGTGGATGCCCCCCATCGATCACACCCGCGAGTCGATCCGCGGTCAGGGTGCGAACTGGGATCTCGGCGGCGGCGGCGCCACCCCTTATCTGCTCGGTGGCATCGGCCCTCCGCGTCCCGGACCCGGACGCGCCGTCCGCTGGACCACCGCCCGCGTCGGCGCGGTCCTCGTCCCCAACCTGGTTCCCACACCCCAGCGCCTGACATGGTGGGTGGCACCTAACGCCGCGGAGGGTGCCGCACCAGTCCCGATCATCGTCCGCTGGAATGGTCGCGTCGTGGTGCGGACCACGCTGGCCCCGGTGTCACCCACCCGGACGATCGAGTGGACCATTCAGGGTGACGTCGGCCTCAACGAGCTCTCGATCGAGGCCGCCGTCAGCGCACCGATGGGGGTTGCGGGCGAATTCGTTCCACCCGGCCCCGCCGGTGTCGCGATCGGGGCGTTGCGCTTCACTGGAATCTAGCGGAGAGGGATCGCCGACGTCGCAGCAGCAGCAGGATCAGCACGGACGCCGCGATCGCCCCGCGAGGGTCCCGGTTCACGCCGGTGCCGCAGCACCCAGCGTCGCCGGGGCCTGGCGGCTCCTGCAACTCATCGCACGGCTCAACGTCCCCCGGCACCTGTGCCACGGTCGCCGGGATCATCGCCCGGACAGTGCCATCGAACGTGGCGACCACCAGGTAGTCGCCGGCCGGTGCCGGCGCGCTCACGATCGGCGCTCCCAGATCGGTCGACCAGAGCTCGCTGCCGTCAACCGCCGCAAGCGCGACCAGCTTTCCGTCCGGCCGCGGCACCCATACGATGTCGCCTGTCACCACCGGGCTCGCCGGGAAGCCAGGCTCTCCCGACCTGTAGTGCGCGAAGTTGAGCGGGCCGCGCGGCGTGGTCGCGCGCCAGAGCTCGACCCCCGTGGCGGCGTCGATGGCCACCAGATCTTTCCACTGCGTCGGGACGAAAAGTCGCCCGTCGGCGATGGCGGGCGCAGCGGTGATTGAATAGCCCCAATCGAACCCACCCGGCGTGAAGCCGTTCGACCACACCTGCGTGGACGACGCCACGTCGACCGACGTAACGATCCCGATGGAATTGGCGAAGTAGAGCTCGCCGTCAGCCGCGACCGGGCTGGCATTGATGGCGAGGGACTTTCCGGTCTTGATCTCCCAGAGCTTCGTGCCGGTGGCCGCGCTCCAGCCGGTCATGCCGTCATCGCGTGAGTAGTTGGCGACGGCCACGCCGTCGGCCACGGTGACAGCGGCAAGGCTGCCGAGCCACGGATAGACCGGCGTGAGCTCCTGGACCCACCGCTCATCGCCGGTGGCCAGGTCGATCGCAGCCATGCGGCCCTGCACGGCGACAAAGACGGCGCCTCCGGAGATCGTCGGTGCCGCCCACAAGGACGACTGGTACGTGGGCAGACCGTCGGCGGCGTCGTAGATCCAGCGCTGGGACCCGTCAGCGAGGGCCACGGCGTGCACTTCGCCGTTACCAAGGGCGACCACGACCGTGTCACCCTCGATCGCCGGGGCGTTGCGGACCTGGTAGGGCGTCGTGTATCGCCAACGCTCGGCGCCAGCGACGAGGTCCAAGGCTACGATCCCGCCTTCATCGCCGCCGCCGAAGTCGGTGACCGACACCACCACGGTCCCGTCGTGAACCACAGGGGAGCCGAGGACGACGTTTCCTCCGATGGAGGTAGCCCAGGCCTGCTGGAGCGGGGGCAAAAGGGGAGCTGGGGTTGCACCGGTGTGCGCAGGTCCGCCGCCGAGCTGGGGCCAATCGCCGAGGCGCGGTTGCGAGGCCCCCGAATCGCAGACGTTGAAGGCCATCGTGCGTTGCAGACGGCGTCCGTTGGCCGAGTCGGCTGTGAGCGTGATCGAGTGCGTACCGGTCGCGAGCGTCGGAAGCTGAGTCGCGAAATCCCATCCGCCGCGCGGTTCGAGCTGGATCTCGGGCCCGCAATCGACGCGCGCGGTCACCACCGGTGTCGACGCGTCGAGCGCGGCTGCAACCAGGAGCTCACCCTGACTCCGGGCGCAGCTCCCGGCATGTGGGGAGGTCACCGCGAGGTGGGGTTCCACGAGCCGTGCTCGGTGCTCGACCACGGGCACGTCCCCCTCGAACGTCACGATCCGGTACCCCGACGGCGATTGGTCGATGGAGCCCATAAGGAACGTCTGTGTTCCCCATTCGACTAGGCCGGCACGTTCGACGCGGCGATTGGCGTGCCAGTGGCCTGTGAAGAGGAAGTCGACCCCAAGCGCGGCCAGCTGATCGGCAACCGTGTCGCGAGGCGAGGCGTGGCCAAGTCCCACCACCGTACGGGTGGGTGGCACCAGGGCGAGCTCCGCGGCGAAGAAGGCGACCTGATCGGTTTCAGACAGGTTCGTGTCCCAGACGACGAAGTGTACGTTGCCGATGTCGAAGCTGTAGTTGTCGGGGCCCCAGTGCGATCGCCAGGTAACCCCCCCGTCGTACCAATCATGGTTTCCGGCCACAGGTACCCAGGGGGTCTCATTGCCGGCCAGCGCCTGGTCCACACGTTCAAACTCCTCGGAGCGGTTGCCTTGGGTCACGTCTCCAACGATTGCGAGGAACCGCGGTGGATAGGGCAACGAGGTCGCCTGGTCGATGGCGTCGCCAAGGTCACCGCCATCCCAGGGGTCGGCGGGATTGTTGGTCATGTGGGAATCCGCCGCGATCACGAACGTGAGCGGGGCCGCGGCTTCGTCGACCGTCAGCGGGGTGACGCCCAGGTCGAGCTCGCCAGGACCGACGCGCTTCCAGACTGGCCCCGGGCGGAACCCATCCGGTACGCGAACCCAGACAATCTCGCCGCCCGAAGCGACATCGAGACGGTACTCACCGTTACTGTCAGCCGTCGTGAACGCCCCCCGGTCCACGGCCACGATCGCGTTGGGCACTCCTGGCTCGTCGGCCTGTCGGATACGATCGCCGTTTCGATCGACGAAGACCGTGCCGGTGATGGTGGCCGCACACGCAACGTGGGTGGCACCTAGCAGTGCCGCGACCGTCAAAGCGCCGACCCATCGCCTGACCATGCCTCTATCCTGGCGCAATCCCTCGAGTTCGCCAAGACGCAACCGACGCGGGCAAGGCACGATACAGGTGGCACGATGGACGACAACCTGAAGATCACGCTGGTCTTGAATGGAGGTGCCGTGCGAACGGTCGAGTTTGCGGGCTCCGCTCTTGTCGGATCAGGTCGCGCTGCCGACCTCCGAGTGCCCGATCCGACGCTCGCGCCTGCACACCTTCGACTCACACGCATGGGGAAAGCGATCAACGCGATCCCGCTCGCGTCCGGAGTCCTGCTCGAGGGTGAAGAGCTCGATATCGACGAGTCGTACGCCGTCGGCGGACGAACTCTGGAGATCGGTTGCGTGCAGATCACTGCCAGCATCGACGGTGTCACTAGCGATCCCGTCGAGACGTCGCAACAGCGCACGGATTCACTCGCAAGAGAGCTGATGCGAGGGATGTTGGAAGGCCCTGCCGGCGTGGGCCCGCGGCCGGAGTTTGTCGTCGAGGGCGGTCCGGCGAAGGGACAGCGCAAGGCTGTCTCTCGGCTCGAGCGTCGATTGATCATCGGGCGCGGTGAGACTGCGACCTGGATCCTCCTGGATCCGGATCTGTCACGTAGCCACGCAACGATCGAATGCCGCGACGATGGCGTCCGTGTCTACGACGTTGGCTCCAAGAACGGGACCAAGGTGAACGGCCGCCCGGTGAGTATCGGCCCGCCGGGTGTGCTGCTCGAGGACGGCGCGATCATCACGCTGGGTGACACTCGCCTTCGCTACATTGACCCAGCGGCCCACTTGCTGGCCGAGCTCGAGGCGGGCCTCGATGCGGCCGCCCGAGGTGTTCCAGGCGCGATCACCCAGACCAAGGCGGGTCATGGGCGTGCGCGAGAGGCGCTGGAGTCGCACGACCGATCGGGGGGCCACCTGGGTCGGGGGACCGTGGCGGCGATCGCGGTAGCGGTGCTGGTGGCCCTTACAGCGCTGTGTCTGTTGCTGTGGCTCGTGACTTCGGCGTGAGGTCCGCCGCCGGCGGAGCCGGGGTGCTCGACCACGGCAGGTCAAGGGTTCTCGGTTGAACGAACGCGCCGGCCCTTGGGTGGCTTCCCTCTGGGAAACGGCGGGAGGCTGCCGGTTCGTTGCGTTCGGTCGATCGTGTGGCGCACCGGAACGTCTCGACGAACGCGTCATAGGCGGCGAGATATGCCTCGCGCGCTTCGACCGTGGCGGCGTGGCAGATCGGTGCGCGCTTCCGTGCCGGACGCTCGGGTCGACCGAGCGGATCCTGCCTCAGCACCGCGGCGCGGCCAGCGACGCCAGGGCCGCACCGGCTTCGGAATTCGGAGACGATCTCGGCGATCATCGTTTGCACGCGCGTGATGCGGGCAGCGGCCGTGAGGTGGCGCCATGACGGAATCGGATCGAGTGAGATGTCGTACCGGTCTTCATCGCCAACCTCCTGGCGTTGATCGCGAGCGTCTCTGCATGCCGTTGCGAGCCTCCAGGTCCCCGTGAGTTTCCCGCCGAGGAGTCCGGGTGTCGACGACGCTCCTGGCCACTGTTCGGGTCGCGCAACCAGCCGTTCCTTCACCCCGTGCGCGAGAATGTACCGGAGCCGCGCCTCGTGGCTTGCACTGTCGACGATGGGGATGACGCGAGCGCGGCCTGCCCAGAACGGACCGCGCCATCCATGCAGCTTGCCGATGCGCCTCGCGATGTTTCCAAGAACGTAGCCGATGAACCGCGCAAGCTGGGAGGCGTCGTTCGAGGAGATGAGCATGTGTAGTTGGTTCGAGAGGACCGTGTACGCGTGTACCCGAACCCCGGAATAGAGCTCTTGTCCGCGACCGATGACCCCGTGAATCTGTTCGCGCGACGCCGTCCCGGGGCGCAACAAGAAGCGCTCTTGGATGGTTCGGTTCGTCACCTCGTACATGACGTTCGGGAGGTACCAGCGCAGCGGATGACCCACGCGCGTCGTCAGAGCACGGGTCGTGCCACTCGGAACCCCCTGATCTTCATCGGCCGAGGCTGTCCGGCGTGTCCGGGTTCGTCCGGATAGCGGACGGCAATCGTCCGGGATCCGGACATCAGGGCATGGCGAAGCGCAAGACCAGTCGTCGATCGTTCGCGCCGCCTTGAGCCCGCAGGACCTCGGTGTCGCCCACAAGGAGCCTGCCTGGGCCGGTAACGGTCGCCGAAGCCCAGCCGTTTGCCTCGGTGAAGGCGACTGCGACTCCGTTCCACGTTGAACCCTCGAGATCCACCGCGGCCGCCGATCGGACGTAGCCAAGGCCGTCCGGCTCGTTCAGCAGGCTCACAGCGCCAGCTTGTCCGGCGCATGGGTAGATCCAGAGTTCGCGGTCGTCCTTGGTGTCAGCTACATCGACGATTCCGACGCGCGCGTCCACCACGGTGTCGAGCTCTGCTGGATAGAGGGCGAGCAGCCCACAGTCGGCGACGAATGACGGGATCTCGTCGATGGTGGCCGTGGCGGCGATGGGCGTGCTGCCGTCGCTGACCACGGGCCGCCCGTCGAGGAGGCCGTACCACGTGCCGGGTGGCAGGAACAGGGTCCGCTCGGTGGCGCCTGCCTGGATGACCGGCGCCACGGTGATGCGATCGCCGAGCATGTACTGGTCTACAATCGACCAGCCAGGGTCCCATTGCGGCCAGTCCAGTGCGAAAGCACGAAAGAGCGGTGCGCCGCTGTTGGATGCTTGGTCGGCCATCGCGCGTTGGTAGGGCACCAGTTGCATGTGCAACTTGGCCCATCGACGCAGATGCGCGGTGGAGGCGGCGTCGCTCTCCCAGTTCCAGTTGGCGCGAGCGCTGCGCCCATGGTGGGTGCGCATCACGGGGGATAGCGCGCCAAGTGTCACCCACCTGAACCACAACTCCTTCGTCGCAGGGATCGTGGTCTGGCTCATGTAACCGGCGATGTCGTGGCCGAAATACGGAAAGCCTGTGATGCCCAGGCCGATGCCCATCGGGATGACCGACGGGAGGCCATCGCCATTCGTGAAGTCGGTCTGCTGGTCGCCTGCCCACAGCACGTGCATGTAAGGCTGCGACCCGAGATGCGCGGCTCGCGCGAAGTAGATGCGCTCGACGCCGTCGCGCGCTTCGGCGTCGGCCAGGATCTCCCAGTTGAGCCGCGCCCAGTCGACTGCGTACTTGTTGTGGTATGCGAGCGCGTCCTCACCCGAGGCCAGGCGCGCGTCGGTCGGCAGCCACTCGGCGAAATCCGCCATCCAGCCGTCCGCGCCGATGGCGACGACGTCTTCGTAAAGGTCACGGGCCCACGCAACCGCGCCCGGGCTCGTGAGGTCTAGCATCGTGGAATCGCGGAACTTCACGCCAGTGAAGAGATACGGACTTCCGTCGTCTCGTCTGATCGCGTGGCCGAGTTGGATGGCTTCGGGGAACACATCCGCGTCGCTGTCGATGAACGTGTTCGAGTACGTGAGGAACTTGAACCCCGACTGATGCAGGTGCCCGGCCAGCGTCTCGAAGTTCGGGTAGAGGCGGCGGTCTACTCGCCAGTCCTCCTCCAGGACGTAGCCGCCGGCGGCTCCGTTCTCGTCGTTACCGCCGCGCCAGTCTTCGGTCCAGATGACGCTTATCGGGATGTCGGCGGCCCTCAAGGTGTCAGCCACCCGGCGCACGTTGTCCTCTCCGTAGATGGCATCCAGCCAGGGGGCGAACACGAAGGTGGGTGGGACCGCAGGGCGTCCGACCCAGGCGGTCATGCGCGCGACCGCGTCGCGCGGCGTCGAGCCGACGAAGAGGTGCAAGGACAGGCGGTCCTGCCAGACCTCAAGTCGGGCGGTGTCCGGATCCTGGTCACAGAGGTCGAAGATGCTGCGGGTGGGGGTGTCGACCGCGAGTGCCCAGCCGCGAGAAGAGAGCATCATCGGCATGGGGGTGTGGGTCGAGTGGCGACGTCCCTGCAAGGCCCAGATGCCCTCGTAGACGTCGTCACGAGTATCCGGCTTGCCGATGCCGTCTTCCTGGACCCAGAGCGGGACGGTCTGCCCACGATGATCGATCGCCCACGATTGGCCGCCGAGCCCCAGAAAGTGCTCTCCCTCCGCACACTCGAAGGCGAGGGACGAGCGGTTACCCTCGCTGGGGCTGGTGTCGAGATCGATGACGACCTCACCCCCGCCCGCGCTCGCCGCCACCAGCACCTGGCCGCGGGCAATTGGCTGGCCGGCCCGATCGTGCATGACGAAGTCCACCCGGTCGGGACCGACGAGGACCTGACGCAGCGTCGACGCCGAACGCCAGGGGGTCTCGTCGTCGACGCCGAAGCGGAACGAGCCAAACTGCATCTGCACGCCGCCCGCGACGCCATCGAGGATCGGCTGGGTTGTGCGCGTGGCGGCGAACACGTGAGGCGCACGGTCTTCCCCGTCGTCGCCGCGCAGCGTGCGCCACACGACCTCGCCGCCACGCAGGACGGAGATCTCGGCCGGGGCGTCGGTCACCCGCACCTCGATCACACCCTGCGTGATGACCACCGGCGCGCGCACCGGGTCGTCGCCGCACGCTGTGGCGGCGAACGCGGCACCGAGGACCACCGTGGCCGCGGCCCCGACAGCGGCACATCGCCTTTCGCCCCGTCCGCCGCGAGCGGTCACAGGACCTGCATGACGACCAATGCGCCAGCGCCGGCTGCGATGAGCAACAGGATCACGATGGCGACGATGATCTTGGCGCTGCCGCCCTGATCATGGACGCCGGTGCGATCCGGCTCGAGCATCGACGAGAGCGACTCAACGTCGCTGGGAGGCGCTGGCCGGGCCTGTGGCGCTGGACGCGCCTGCGACGTGGGCTGCGCCGAGGCCTGGGCCCGGCGCAGCGCCTGCGGGTCCGCCGGCACGTCGGCGCCGACGTCGCTGGCCCACGCAGAGGTGTCGACGAAGTGGCTCGGATCGAGGCTCATCGAGCCTTCGCCTGGCCCCGAGCCAGTGGCCTGCGAAGCCGCCTGCTCTTCGGATCCGACCAGCGAGCTCAGCCGCTGGACCTCATCGTTGATCAGCGCGTCGATGAGTGACGCCTTTGGCTCACTCGAGCGCTTGCGCATGCTCTCGAGCTGCGCGTCCCGCACCAGCTGGGCGATGTCGCGCGCAGTCACCTTCATGCGCCGCGAGAACAGGTACTGGGCGAGAGCGTCGCCGAGATCGGCGGCGTGCTGGTAACGGTCCGCGGGATCCCGCGAGAGCGCCTTGCGAACCACCTGCTCGAGCTCGGGCTCGACCTCGGGATTCAGCGCCTGGATCGACGGAACGCGCGCCTGGCGAACCAGCTCGACGGTCTGGTAGTCGGTGTCGCCGAAGAAGAGCCGGCGGCTGGTGAACATCTCCCAGAGGATGATCCCGACGGCGAAGACGTCGGCGCGGTGATCGACTTCGACGCCGCTCGCGGCCTCGGGAGACAGGTAGCTGAACTTGCCCTTCACCACGCCGGGATCGGTGGACTCGATCTGGCTGTTGGCCTTGGCGAGGCCGAAGTCGACCAGCTTCACCTCGCCATTCTTGCTGAGCAGGATGTTGGGCGGTGAGATGTCGCGGTGGACGATACCGAGCGGTTCACCGGTCTCGGGATGATCCAGCACGTGCGCGTAGTTGAGCGCCTTGCAGCACTCGGTCATCAGGTAGATCGTGTGCGCGATCTCCATCCGCTTCCCGCGCTGCTTCTGTCGCTCGATGAGTGCCTTGAGGTTGCACCCATCGACGAACTCCATGACCAGGAAGTACGCGTTGTCCGGGGTCTTCGAGATATCGAAGACCTGCACGATGTTGGCGTGCTGGAGGAAGAGCGAGAGGCGCGCCTCGTCCAGGAACATCGAGACGAACTTCTGGTTCTTGGTCAGGCTCGGCAGCACGCGTTTGATCGCGACTGCCTTCTTGAAGCCCTCCATCGACTCGGCGACGCCGCGGAAGACCTCGGCCATGCCGCCCGCGTCGAGTCGCTCGGTGATCGTGTAGCGGTCGCGCATCCGGGACCACCGGGATCCTACCAGACGTTTTCGAGGGTTAGCAAATTGGCGCGCGGCCAGGTGGGTGACACCTGGGCGGATTCCTGGGCGGATCCCCGGGCGGATTCCGCCTATTCCGCTGCCTCGTCCGCCTCGACCTGCTCCCGCGCCGTCTTGCACTCGAAGCACAGGGTAGTGACCGGGCGGGCCATCAGGCGCTTGAACCCGATCGGCTCGCTGCACTCCTCGCACTCGTCGACCTCGCCGGCCTGGAGGCGCTTGAGGGCGTCCTGGATCTTGGCGATGAGGAAGTTCTCGCGGTCGTGGAGACGGAGCTGGGTGGAATAGAGCTCCTCCTCGGTGGACTCGTCCATGGAGTCGCGTCCGATGCGGTCGCGGTCGCGGTCCATCGTGAACCCGATGGCGGCGTGCGCGTTGGCGACCAGGCGGCTCAGATCGGCCTCGAGGCGCCGCTTGAGCTCATCTGTCTCAGAGGCCGTGAGCATGGGATCGAGTCTAGGTACCGGCGCAAGGACGCGTCAATGCACGCGTTCCGGAGTTCTGCGACCCGCGCGCCGCACCCTTACACCCTCTTGACGCCGCCGGGAAATGAACCCCCGGATGCGACCGTTCGTTCTTATGGGCGTCGATCAGATAGATGCCCGCCCCAGGAGCCAGCGTGACCTCCCTTAGCCGCTATCGCCTCGCCGCCGCCTTCTTTGCCCTCACCACAGCGTTTGCCGGCTACACAGCGTGGTCGCGCCCCGACCCTCGCTCGCAGAGCTCCGTCGTCACGGCCAAGGCCCGCAAGGGTGACGTCAGCGCCCTGCGTCGTCCGCTCCGCATCGACGCTGCGGCGGTGGGCCTGTCCGAGCACGCGCTCATCGACCAGCTGCTCGCCGCCCGCACCCCGCAGCAGGTCCAGATCATCGCAGACAAGCTGGGCACGGTCGGCACCGACGACGCCGTAGCCGCCCTGGCCGGCTTGGTCGACGATCCGCGGCCGGGCGTGCCCGAGACCGTCATCGCCGCGATGGGCCGCATCGGCACCACCCGCGCCGTCGACCTGCTCCTGGATCTGGAGACCGACGCCCGCCCGCGCATTCGCGGCGCGTCCATCACCGGCCTCGCCGCGAGCGGCGATGCCCGCGGCCGGACCCGACTTGTGGCGTTGGCAAAGGATCGCGGCGACCCGCTGCGGACCTCGGCGATCTACGCCCTGGGCGAGGCTGGCGGCGACGAGGTGGTGACGGTGCTCGGGGCCATCGCCCGCGCCGGCGACTACGACGCCGCTTCGGCCGCGGTGTACGCGCTCGGCCAGATCGCCGGTGGCGAGGGCCAGGCCACGCTGGTCGCCATCGCGCGATCGGGTGACACCCGCATTCGCGCGCTGGCGGTCCAGAACATCCAGCCGCAGGATGACGCGACGATCGCGCTCCTCGCCGAGATGGTGAAGTCCGGCGACCCCACGATACTTGGCCCCGCGCTCGGCGCGCTGGGCAAGAGCGGCGACCCGAGCGTCCTGCCGTTGCTGGTCGCCGCCGCCACCAGCGGCCCTCAGTTCGCGCGCTGGAACGCCGTCACCGCCATCGGCGAGATCGGCGGCGCCGAGGCGGTCGCGGCCCTCGGCGAGCTCCTGCGTAGCGGCGACCGGAACATGGCCGGCCAGATCGCACAGATGCTGGTGAACCTCGGCGGCGACGACGCGCGCGAGGTCCTCATCGAGGTGGCGCTCGCGGAAGGTGCCACCAGCTCGATGGTGATCCAGGTCCTCCAGCAGCTGCGGAGCCCGGACGTCACCACCGCGCTGCTCGAGATCGCCCGCCATGGCCGCGCGGCCGACCGCCGCGCCGTGCTGCCGAGCCTGGTCAAGGCCGGCAACCCGGAAGCGGTGGCGCTCGCGATCGAGCTGGCCGAGCGGGGCAGCCGCCAGGACAAGCAGGAGGCGATCCGCATGCTGGGTGACACCAGCGCGCCCGAGGCCCGCGCGGCGTTGCTCCATATCGCCGAGACCTCGAGTGGGCAGAGCCGCACCTTCGCTCTCGACGTGCTGGCCCAGGCGACCCCGGACGACCCGGCGGTGACCCAGATGCTCTCCGACGCGCTGTTCTCGGGGCGCGCCGACGAAGCGCAGCAGGCGGCGTGGATCCTCGGGCGCCTCGGTCACGACGACGCCCGGACGGCCTTGCTCGCCGCCCTCAAGGGCGATGACACCGCGCTGGCCCAGGCGGCGCTCGGTGCGCTCACGCAGACCGGGTCGGCCGCTGTCGTGCGCGAGGCGCTCGTCGATCTCGCCCGCAACGGCAAGCCCGAGCTGCGCGGCCAGGCGCTCGGTCAGCTCATCAACAGCGGTTCGCCGGAAGGCCTCCAGCTGGCCGCGCAGGTGCTGTCGGGCTCCGACGTCGAGCTGGCGCGCAACGCGGCGTGGGCGCTGCAGGGGCTCGGTTCGGCCGACGCCCACCGGGTGCTACGGCAGGCAGTGAGCTCGTCGGACGTCAGCGTGCGCGCGGCGGTTGCGGGCGCGCTGGCCCAGGCCGGCGACGACGCCAGCATCGACGCGCTCCTCCAGCTTTCGCGCGACAGCGACCCGGGCGTGAAGCAGCAGGCGCTGGCGGCGTTGGGCCAGACCGGCTCGGCACGCGCCGTGGACGCCCTGGTGTCGGCCTCGAGTTCGGGCGACGCCGGCCAGCGGATGGCGGCGGTGTCGAGCCTCGGCGCCGTCGACGACCCCCGGGCGAGTCAGGCCCTGTCGCGGCTCATCGAGGACGGCGACGAGCAGGTGGCGGCCGCGGCCATCTGGGCGGCGTACAACGGAGGCGACGAGGTCGACCGCGCCCTGCTGCGCACTTTCGGCGTGACCTCCTCGGACTCGGTCCGGATCGCGGCCGCGCAGCAGATCCGGGCGCGCGGCATGGACGTCGACGACGCCACCCGCCAGAAGCTCGACGACCTGCTCGGGCAGAGCGGTGGTTATGGCTACGGTGGTTACGGGTACGGTGGGTACTATCCGTCCCACTACGACGGCGAGTGACGGCAAGAGCGAGGCAGGTCAGTCACGGCCCGAACGGGTCGTCGAGGTCGTCGAGGTCGTCGAGGTCGTCGTCGCCCTCGCCCCCGGTCAGCATGCTGAGGCATTCGTCGAGGGCGTCGACGCTGGGGGCGCGGATGGCGCAGCGCCGCCCGTCGGGTGTTGACGCGCCGCAGTCGCGCTGGAAGATGCGCTCCTCCTCGAGCATGGCAGCGGGGTCAGGTGCATCGGGGCCACGGGTCAAGAGCTCCATGGCGTGGGCGACGACCTCCTTGCACGTCGGTGCCGGGGCTCGGCCGGTCTGGCGGCGGCCGTCACCCAGCGCGGGCAGAGACGGGCAGGCGCGTGCGGCGGCGAGCGTGGTGGCCTGCGCCAGGCAGCCACGGGCGCGCTGGGCGAGCCCCGGCTGCTGGCACAGGTCGATGACCTCGCCGTAGAAGTGGATGGCCACCAAGCGCTCGGCGGCCGGGGTCCGTCCGATCACGTGCTCGGCGGCCAGGGCCACATCGCGGCACGCTGGGCCAGGTGCCCGCGCGCTGGTTGCGCCACCGCCGGAGCCGCAGCCCTGGAAGATGGCGGCCAGTGCAAGCCAGGTGGGTGCAAGCCAAGTGGGTGACACCTTCGGGGCCACCTTCGGGGCCACGAGCACGAGTGTGGATGACACCCTCGTGGGCGCGAACACGAATGTGGGTGACACCGTCGGGGGCGTTGGCACGAATGTGGGTGACACCTTCGAGGGCATGGTGTCACCCACCGGCGGCGCGCGGCTGGCGATGGAACAGCAGATACACGGGGATAGCCATGGCCATGAAGGCGATGCCGGTGAGGCTCTGGTCGGGGGCTGACACCACGGTGTTGAGGAGCAGCAGGGACGAGAGGATGAGGAAGCTGAGCGGGACCAGCGGGTAGCCCGGGACGCGATAGGGGCGGGCGAGGTCCGGGCGCGAGCGGCGGAGGCGGAGGACCCCGCCGGCGTTGAGCGCGTAGAAGAGCCAGGACGAGAACACCACGTAGTTGGTCAGCTGATCGAAGCGGCCGCTGGTGGCGAGCAGGCTGGCCCACATGCCCTGGATCAGGACCGCTACCACCGGCGCGCGCGCGCCCGGGCTGACGTGGGCCAGGCGTCCAGGGGCGAGCCCGTCGCGCGCCATCGCGAAGGGCACACGCGCGCCCGTCAGCATGGAGCCGGTCATCGCCGAAAGCGCCGACGCTGTCAGCGCGAAGGCCAGGAACCCCTGAGCGGTGTCACCCAGGAACGTGCCGGCGGCGCGCGCCGCGACCGCCGGCGCCTCCGAGTACGTGTCCGAGCGCGACGTCGCCACGTCGTCGAAGCCGAGCGCGTAGAAGTACGCGACGTTGATCAGCGCGTACACGGCAAGCACCACCAGCGTGCCCAGCACGATCGCGCGCGGCAGATTCCTTCCCGGGTCGCGCACCTCACCGGCCGCCATCGGTAGGTTGTTCCACCCGTCGTACGCCCACAGCGCGGCCAGCACCGCCAGGCCGAACGGCCCCCAGCCCGGGAACCCGCCGCCCGACCAGCCGCCGCCCGACAGCCGCGCCCAGTCGCCACCGTCGGCGAACAGGAACGCGCCGCCCGCGAACCCGAGGATGAGCACCACCTTGAGCGCGGTGAGCACGGTTTGCAGCCAGCCGCCGGCGTTCACGCTCAGGCAGTTCAGCGCCGTGAAGACGACGATCAGCGAGATGGCCACCGGCACCACCCCGCCCACCTCGTTGATCGGGACCAGCCCGCGCAGGAACGTCGCCGCGCCGACGGCGTACGCGGCGATCGACGCTGGCGTCCCGATCCAGAACCGCGCCCAACCGTAAAGGTAGCCGACGAACGGTCCGTAGCCCTCACGCAAGAAGACGTACTCGCCGCCGGCCCGCGGAAACGCCGCGCCCAGCTCGGCGTAGCTCAGCGCGCCGAGCAACGACAACCCACCGCCGACCGCCCACGCCGCCAGCACCCAGCCCGGTGACCCGCAGAGCTGCGCCATCGGCGCGGCCTTGAGGAACACGCCGGTCCCGATGATGGTACCGACCACGATCGCCGCCGCCTGCCAGGCCCCGAGCGCGCGCACCAGCTCGGGCTGCTTGCCCTCACTCATCTGGCGGCGAGTATGCCCGAGGTGTCACCCACCCGCGCCCCCTCCCACCCGCGCCCATCGCGCCCGTGGACGCGCGGTCGAACGTGGTCCACCTCACTCCAGCCGCGGGTCAGCTCGCAGCCTTGGACTCGAGCACCAGCTCGGGCCGGCCGCGGGCCTCGACGACCTCGCGCGTGACCACGCACTCCTTCACGCCCGAGAGCGAGGGGATCTCGTACATCACGTCGAGCATCACTTCTTCGAGGATCGCGCGCAGGCCGCGCGCGCCCGACTGGCGCCGCACCGCCTCCTCGGCGATGGCCTTGAGCGCCTCAGGGCGGAACGTCAGCTTCACGCCCTCGAGCTCGAACAGGCGCTGGTACTGCTTGGCGAGCGCGTTGCGCGGCTTCCACAGCACCTGGGTCAGCGAGTCGATGTCGAGCTGATCGGCGCTGACGATCACCGGCAGACGGCCCATGAACTCGGGGATCATCCCGAACTTCACCAGGTCCTCGGTGCGCGCCGACCGCCGCAGCGCGTCCTTGTCGTCGTCGAGCGTCCCGATGCTCGCCCCGAATCCGAGCCCACGCTGACCCACGCGCCGGCGCACGATGTCCTCCAGCCCGTTGAACGCGCCGGTGCAGATGAACAGGATGTCGGTGGTGTCGATCTGGATGAGCTCTTGCTGCGGGCGGTTTCGCGCACCGTCAGGCGTGATGGTCGCGGTCTTGCCCTCGAGAATCTTGAGCAGCGCCGGCTGCACGCCCTCGCCGGAGACGTCGCGCGGCGGCGACGGCACGCCGCCCTTACGCGCGATCTTGTCGATCTCGTCGATGCAGATGATGCCGCGCGCGGTCTTCTCGACGTCGCCGCCGGCGGCGCGGAACAGCGCCTTCACCACGCTCTCCCCGTCCTCGCCGTCGTAGCCGGCCTCGGTGCGTGTGGTGGCGTCGGCGATCGC
>SXGT01542986.1_pt1 | contig 39617 bp, 28 predicted proteins | sample 3176221 | NCBI WGS metagenome assembly SXGT01 (sample SAMN11356862, study PRJNA531348) | freshwater metagenome | isolation source: freshwater sample F1-120 | place: China: Fuxian Lake, Yuxi | collected 2017-12-25 | reverse complement strand
GGCTGCGGGAAGTCCACGCTGGCCCGGTTGCTCGTGGGGCTCGAGGTGCCCACGGAGGGGCGCGTGACGCTCGGAGGGCTCCCCGTGAGCGCGCAAGACCGGGCTGGCCGGCTGCGTGTCGCTCGGCTCACCCAGCTCGTCTTTCAGAGCCCCTACGCCTCCCTGAACCCTCGGCACCGCGTGGGGTCGATCCTCCACGAACCGCTCGAGATCCACGGAGTGGGCACGCGCGCGCAGCGCGATCGCGACGTGGGCCGCCTGGTCCAACGCGTGGGGTTGCCTGCCGCCGCAGGCATCGGGGAGGTCGACGCACTTGGTGGTCAGCGCGCTCGACGTGAGCGTTCAGGCGCAGATCCTGAATCTACTCGCCGAGCTTCGAGCCGAGTTCTCGCTGGCGCTCGTCTTCGTGAGCCACGATCTCCGCGTGGTCCGGTGGCTCTCTGACCGCGTGATGGTGCTCTACCACGGCCGGGTGGTGGAGTCGGGACCCACGCTCGAGGTGCTGGACACGCCGCTCCATCCGTACACTCAGCTGCTCGCGGCCAGCGTCCCGGGGCGCGTGCGGCAGGCGCTCGATCGCGTGGTGCACGAGCCGCCCTCTCCGTTCGAGCTCGGTGCGGGGTGTGCTTTCCGGCCGCGCTGCTCGCTCGCCGAGGAGCGTTGCGGGCGGGAGCAGCCGCTCACCGTCGGGGCGCAGCGCCGTCTTGCTTGTTGGACGGTGTCAGCGGAGGCTCCGCCGACGACCCAAAGCGTCAGCTCGGACGCGTGACCCGCCGCGCGCCGCGCGTGGTGTGGGTGGGTGACAGGCCGAAGAGGTTTCGGAGCCGCGTACGACCGATCCCCTCGGCGAGACGCACCTCGAGCGCGCGCAGGTAGGCGCTGGCAGGATCGGCCAGTCCGCGCCGTCGCAGGTTGTCCCAGTCGCCGAGCGTGGCGTCGACCGTGCGCTTGATCGAGGCGCCCAGCGTGTCTGGCAGGTTGGCGAAGGTCTCCAGCACCAGCTCGCGGAACGCGCTGGGGAGCTCGAGGCGCCCCCGTGCCACCGCGGCCTCGACCGTGCGACAGCCGCCCTCGTCCTTGACGCGCTCGAGCCATCGGACGGAGAGGTTGCCGCTCTTGTAGAAGCTGTGCCGAGTCCACACCGCGCGCCGGAACGCCATGAACGCGAACGCGTCGTTGTGCTCCGCCTCGAAACGGTAGGCCTCGTACGGCGACAGGTCGGTGGCGGCCAGGATCCGGCCGCGCGTGACCGCCAGCTTCGGATCGGCGAGCAACGGCTCGACCAATGCCGAGAGCCACGACGTTCCCTCCGGGCGCAGCGTGGGCGAGACCGCGAGGATCACGTCTGCCGTGCAGTCCTCCATGCCGGCGTCGAGGAGCGAGCGGGCGACGAGCGTGCCATCGTCCGGGATCACTACGCGGGCCTTGCGGCGCTCGAGCACGGCGTCCACTGCCGGTTCGCGCTCGGTGCGCACGACGACCACCTCGTACGCGTGCAAGAACGACTGGTTCGCGAGCGCGTCGAAGAGCTCTGCGCTCACCGGGGCCTCTCGCGTGGAGACGGCCAGCACGGAGACCAGCGGGGTCGCCTCGACTCTGCGCGACGACGGATGCCTCTCCGTCGGAGCGGTGGCGCCCTCCATGGATGTGCCGGACGCCCTTGGCTTCCCTGCCCCCTCCACCGTGCGACCGGAGTCTCCGGTCGCCGCAGTCGTTGGGGACGCCGCCCCCCCGGGCGAGCTCGACGTAGGTGCTGGCGGCGGCACGTAGCGAGGGCGCGGCCGGTCGGTGTCGGGCGCCTCGTCCGGCTGCGCACCCTCCTGCGATCCCTGCGGGCCGAGCCATTGCGGGCGGTAGGCGGGTCGGCGCCGTCGTGCAGCCAACACCTCCTCCTCGGTGCCGGCGGGCTCACCCTCCGGCGCGGGGGGAGGCCGATCGTCGTCTGGCGCGGCCTTCCGGGAGCTATCCTCCTTCGTCGCTTGCGGCCGCTCTGGGCCCCCTGTCGGCGCCGGTGCGGGGCGCGAGGTGGTCGCGCCAGCGGTGGGCTCGGCGGCGTGGGGGGCCTTTGCGCGTGGCGCGCTCGCCGACTCGGGCGAGGCCTCTGCCGACCGCGGAGAGGCACTGCTGGAGAGCGGGGCTTTGGCAGGCGCCGCCGACTGCGCGGCGCTCGTGGCGGGCCGCTCAGAAGGTGCCCGGGCGGCGCGGTCTTCGGAGCCGCGGGGATCGCCCCGATGTCCGCGGTGCGCCGCCGGGGGCTCCTTTGCGTCTGTTGGTTCTGCCGGCTTCGCCTCGGCTGCGGGCTCGGACTGCCGCGGCGCTTCGACGCGCGGGGGATCCACTCGCCGCCGCTCGGCGTCCATCGACGGCGCGCCAGTGACCACGCGTGGCCGCTGCGGCGACGTGTTCCCTGGGGTGGCCGTGGGTGTGCGTCGCAGATCGATCACCCCCCAAGACCGAAGCGGCTGCCCACTTCTGGTCGTCTGCTCCGTGGCCGCCGGACCCGGCACGGGCTTCACCGGCGTTGGGGCCGGAGTCTGGCGTCGAGGGTCGGGCGGCGGCGCCCCGCGCGCCGTGCTGGGTGCGCTGCTGCCGTGGACGTAGGGCCGGTGGGCGTGCGGATCCTCCGTCACCGGCGGCGTCGCGGCGGGACGGCCTCGCTTGGCCTTGAAGCGCTCCGCGCCTTCGGTTTCACGGTCGTCGCTGGGTCCCGCGTCGGCCCCGGAGCTCGCGTCTCCGCCGCTCGGCTCGACCCGTGGTAGGTCGGCGACTGCCGGCGTTGACTCCTCCGCGGGCTTCGCCGCCTCCGTTGGCTGCGGTCTCTCCACCTTGTCCGCCGCGCCGGCGACTGGCGGCTTCGCGGCCTTCTTCGGTTGGCCTGCCTTCTTCGGCTCGTCTCCCTGGTGAGGCGTGGCCGCTTTCTTGGGCGCGTCTGCCTTCTTGGGCGCGTCTGCCTTCTTGGGCGCGTCGGCCTTCTTGGGCGCGTCGGTCTTCTCGGGCGCGTCGGCCTTCTTGGGCGCGTCGGCCTTCTTCGACGTGTGAGCCCTCTTGGGCGCGTCGGCTTCCCTCGCCGTGTGGGCCTGCGTCTCCGCCGTCTTCGAATCGTCCGCCTTGTCCGCCTCGTCCGCCTTTCCCGATTGGGTTGGGTTCGGCGTCTTGGCGGGCTTTGCCTTCGACTTCGCCTGCTCGGGCGTGGACGAGGGTGACGAGGGCGCGGCCGCGTCTGGCTGCGTGGCCGCGTTACCCGCGTCGGCCTGGGCCACGTTGCGCTTGGCGGCCGACTTCTGGGGCGTGTCGGCCGGGGGGGCGACGACGGGCGTGGCCTCGTGGGCTTCGGTGGCCTCGGGGGCGGCGGGCTTCGCCTTCCGGCTCTTGGACTGGGTGTCGGTCATGGCCTGCGCTTCGGGCTTGGAGGTCGGGCCGCGCGCCGCCGCGGGTTCGCGGGATCAGCGCTCGATGTCGATGAATACGTAGCGGCCTTCCTGCTTGTACAGGTAGCCGGCCGGTCGGCTCAAGGTGATTGTGATCTCCGCACCACCGCGCACACGCCGGGCCTTCACGGATGCCACGGAGCCTTGGTACTGGCTGGTGATCAGCGGGCGCAGCGTCTGGCGGCTGGGGATCTTCGCATCGTCGATGAACACCACGATCCGGCGGGGGTCGGGCTTCTGGATGGTGTAGTGGCTCAGGTGGTTGGTCTGTATGAAGACCCGCGAGCTGAACCGCATCTGCTGGTAGCCCACCCAGCTCACGAGCGGGACGGCTCGGCGGACCTTCGGGCTCTTCGGGCGTTTGCCGGTCTTCGGTGCTCGCAGGTCGTCCCGCAGGTTGGGGACCACGCCGTGGTAGCGCAGCTCGCGGTAGATGTCGCCGCGTTCGTCCACGAACACCTCGATCACGTCGCCCACGCGTCCGCTGCTGCCTGGGACGAGCTTCACCTCTTGCGCGGTGGCTGACCGGTCCCAGAGGAGGAGGGCGAGCAGCGCGAGGACGGGCGCGAATCGAGTCACGATGAGGGCTCCTGAAGCGGGCTGTTGACCGCCGCGCCCATGTTACCCCAGCTGCTGCGACTTTCCACTTTGAGTCGCCGCACTATCCTCACGGCCTTAAACGACAAGACCCCCGACAGACGAGCTGTCGAGGGCCCTGTGCGAGGGCCGCGGCGGACCGCGGCGCTCAGCGGGTCCCCCCGTTTACGCCGGAGGGACCACGCCTTGGATCAGAACAGGTCCGCCGTGGGGAAGCGCGAAGCGCCCGACGCGTAGATCGAGTCCCGCGTGCAGTTGCCGCCCTGGTTGGCGCAGAGGCGGATGCGGTACTGCTCGACGTTGGTGCCGCTGGTGCCGCCGATCTCGATCACCTCGACCTCGTCACCGGACGAGACAGCCGCGCCGCCGGTCCAGTCGCAGCGCATGCGACCGCCGTTGAGCGAGGTGTAGGTGCCGGTCTCCTCCGAGCCCGAGGCGTCGGGAGTGCCCTCGGCCTGCGACGTGGACGCGCTGTCGTTCTCGCAGGAGGTGGTGTTCGCGATCGAGCAGTTGGTCAGGAACGTGCCCGCGCCCGCGGACGTGGTGAGCTCAGCGGCGTCGATGTCCGCGCCCGGGCTCTTGATGGAGCCGGTGTCGCAGGGATCGAGCGTGCTGTTGTTCGGGTCGTCCTCCAGCTCGATGACGCCGAACACGTCAGTTGAAACGCCGTCGGTCGAGTCGACACCGTCCGCCACAACGCCGTCGGTGCCATCCGTGCCATCGGCCGTCTGCGTGGTCTCGCTACCACCACCCGGCTCGCACGCGGCCACGAAGGCCATGCCGCCGAACGCCACTACAAGGCTCTTCATCCAGGTCTTCATCGTTCCGTTCTCCCTTCCCTTTCGGGCGTGTCATGACTCCCAACGCCGGGCGGCCTTCATGCCGCGCGACGGTTTTCAGGTGTCGGGCGCCCACGCGCCCGACGCTGTTAGATGCAAGAGCCCGGCCGTTTCTTCAACGGTGCTGGCCCAGGCTCTTGGCATCGCCGACGATTCGAGCCACGCCCTCGAGCGTGAGCTCTACCGTAACCCGTCGCGTCCGCTGGTTGGTCTCCACCAGCTTCGGCAGCAGGTCCTCCGCTCGCTGGCCGCCGAGCTCGCCGACGTTCTGCATGCCGGCGTCCCAGAGCAGCTGCGCCATCGCGCCATTCACGGCGGTGACGCGCAGGAAGTCTGCGAGACCCAACGCGCGGTCCACCGCGGCGTTCTCGAGCTTGTGCGCCTTCGAGAAGGCGTCGCGCTCGCCGGAGACGCTCAGGTTCTTCACCACGTCGATGTTGTTCTTCCAGCCCTTCTTGTCGAAGGCCTTCAGCACCTTCTCGTCGGCCCCTTCGATGCGCGCGATCGGGACGGCGCGCTCAGCGGCGCGCACGTCGCCCACTTCGCCGCGCTTGGCCTCATCGATCCAGGCCTGCACCTGCTCGACGGTGGGCACCAGCTTGACGATGCCGTCACGGCCGGGGGTGGTGTCGATGCATTTCTGCAGCTCGCCGGCGTGGCTGCTCTCGAGCTGCGCGAGGCCTTGAACGTTGCATCGGTGGACCATGATCCACGCGTGACCCACCTGAAGCGGCGCCACCTGGAGCAGTTCGGTCTGTCGCACGACCCGCACGAAGGAGTCTGCATCGAGCTTCTTGGACTTCGCGTAGGCCTCGATCTTCGCCACGGTGAAGCCCTTGAAGTGCTCTCGGACGAGCTTCGTGGCGGGCATCTTGTCTTTCTCGAGCGCCGCGACGATGGCCGCGTCCACGTTGTGGAGCTTGACGACGCGGGTGTCTGCGGCGGTGGCGACTCCGGCGCCCAGGGCGATCGACAGGCCGAAAAACAGGCTATGCAGCTTCATGAATCGTATCCCCCAGGGTGCAAAGTGCGGCGCATCGTAAGACCTCGAAGGGGCGTGTCAAGACGATGCCCGCGCGAGTGGCGTGGCGGCACAGGCTGTGACGCTGGCACCACTGCCCACCCGGTCACGCCCCTCGCCGGCTTCGCCGCGAGATGAAGTCGATGAGATCGATGTTGGTAATGATGCCGGTGTAGCGAGCCCCGTCGTGAACGATCACCGTCTTCCCTCGCGCGAAGAGCGCCGACAACAGCGCCGCCGAGTTCCGCGGCTCCACGAGGGCGAAGTCGACCACCGCGTACTTCTCCACCGGGACGTCCTGCGTGACATGCGCGTTCACCAACGCCTTGAGCAGGGCGAGCTCCGTGGCGACGCCGACGAGTCGGCCGCCTTCGTCGATCACTGGGATCTGCGAGACCTCGTGCTCCTTCATGAGCGCGATGACCTCTCCGATCGTGGCCGTGGGCGACGCCGTGTAGAACGGGCGTGGCTTCGCGCCGACAACGTCCGCCACCGTGCCGCCGTACTCGTCCTCGAGGAAGCCGTTCTCCAACATCCACTGGTCGTTGAAGACCTTCGACAGGTACTTGCTGGCGCCGTCCGGCAGGATCGCCACCACGTTCAGGGGCTCGACCTGACGCTCGGCCCACTTCACCATCCCGGCGACACAGGCACCCGATGAGCCGCCACAATAGATCCCCTCTTCGCGGACGAGGCGGCGGGTCGTGTCGAAGCACTCCTTGTCCGTGACGCGCACGATGTCGTCGAGGACCGAGAAGTCCATGGTGGACGGCAGGAAGTCTTCGCCGAAGCCCTCCACCTTGTAGCTGTGGGCCGTGGTCATCTTCCCGGTGCGGAAGTAGTCGTAGTAGATGCTGCCGATCGGGTCGACGCCCACCACCTTGATGCCGGGTTTCTGGGCCTTCAGGTACTTGCCGATCCCGCTGATCGTGCCGCCGGTGCCCATGCAGATCACGATGGCGTCGATCTCCCCGCCGGTCTGACTCCAGATCTCCGGGCCGGTGCTGAGGACGTGCGCCTTCGGGTTGGACGGGTTGTGGTACTGGTTGGCCAGCACCGCCCCCGGGGTCTCCTGGGCGAGGCGCCGCGCGACGGAGTAGTAGCTCCGCGGGTCTTCCGGCTCCACGTTGGTGGGCGTGACCACCACCTTCGCGCCGAAGGCTCGGAGGGCGGCGATCTTCTCCTCGCTCATCTTGTCGGGCATGACGAAGATGCACTTGTAGCCCTTGACCGCGGCGGCCATGGCGAGGCCCATGCCCGTGTTGCCGCTGGTGGCCTCCACGATGGTGCCGCCAGGGCGGAGCTTCCCCTCCTTCTCGTAGTCGTCGACGATCTGGAGGGCCGGGCGGTCCTTCACGGAGCCGCCAGGGTTCGTGTATTCGCATTTCACGAACAGCGGGCTCTTCACGCCCTTCCCGACCTTGTGCAGACGGACGATCGGCGTGTTGCCCACCGCCTCGAGGATCGTGTTGAAGGCGCCCTTCATGCGCTAGGCCTCGTCGCCGTAGTAGTCGAGCCCGAGGTGGGTGATGAGCTCCTCGCCCATCACGTACCGGAGCGTGTTCTTGAGCTTGGTCTGCTGGATGAACAGGTCGTGCTCGGGGTAGAGCCCCGCGGGCGCCATGGGCGACTTGAAGTAGAACGAGAGCCACTCCTGGATCCCGTAGAAGCCGGAGCGCTGCGCGAAGTCGAGGAACAGGGCCAGGTCGAGCACCAGCGGCGCCGCCAGGATCGAGTCGCGGCAGAGGAAGTCGATCTTGATCTGCATGGGGTAGCCGAGCCACCCGGTGATGTCGATGTTGTCCCACCCCTCCTTGTTGTCGCCGCGCGGGGGGTAGTAGTTGATCTTCACCGAGTGGAAGAAGTTGCCGTAGAGCTCGGGGTAGAGCTCGGGCTGCAGGATCGTGTCCAGCACCGACAGCTTCGTGACCTCCTTCGACTTGAAGGAGCCCGGATCCTCCAAGACCTCACCGTCACGGTTTCCGAGGATGTTCGTGGAGAACCACCCCTGGAGGCCCAGGAGTCGTGCCTTGAGGCCCGGCGCGATGATGGTCTTCATGAGCGTCTGGCCGGTCTTGTAGTCCTTGCCGCACACCGGGACCTTCTTCAGGTCGGCCAGCTCGAGCATGGCGGGCGCGTCGGCGGAGAGGTTCGGAGCCCCGTTGGCGTAGGGGCAGCCCTCCATGAGGGCGGCGTAGGCGTACACCATGCTCGGCGGGATACGGCTGTCGTTCGCGTCGAGGCCCTTCTCGAAGGCGGCGAGCGAGTCGGTGACCTCCGTGCTCGGCCCGAAGACCTCGGTGGAGCCGCACCAAACCAAGACCACGCGGTCGAGCTCGTGCTGCTTCTTGAAGTTGCGGATGTCCGCTCGGAGCTGGTCAGCCCACTGCCGGCGCCCGCCGGCGATCACGTTGGGGCCGCTGATCCGCTTCACGTACTCGGGGTCGAATGCTGCCCGCATGGGGCGGATTCCGCCGAGGAAGTCGCTGAGCTTGTCGAGGAGCTGCGAGTCGAGCACGCCCGCTCGGCGCGCGGCGGTGAGGCAGTCGTCCTCGAAGATATCCCAGCCGCCGAAGACGATGCCCGACAGGTCTTGCAGCGGGACGAAGTCTTTGATCAGAGGCTGGCGGCTGTCGGTGCGCTTACCCAGGCGGATGTGGCCCATCTGGGTCAGCGAGCCGATAGGCGTCGCGATGCCGCGGCGGACGGCCTCGACCCCAGCGATGAAGGTGGTCGCAACGGCGCCCAGGCCCGGGAGGAGGATACCGAGGCGGCCCTTCGGCGCGTCGACGGCGGGTTTCTCACGCAGCATCTTGGTCATGACTCGAGGCTCCTATCCGAGGCGTCTACAGGGCGCGCGACGTACTCCGACTCGGGGCGCGCGTCAACGACAGCGTGACTCGCGTCTGCGCCGGTCGGCCGGACGGCCATCTCAGCAAGAACGCGACCACCCGGCCGAGCAGTCGCCATGCAGCCCTCTCCCCGCGCGATGGGGCACGTCTGCACCCATGTGGAGCACGCGTGCCCCAGGCCTCGGCGACGGCATCGATGAAAGCTCGCGTTGCGGATCGGCCACCCCAGGCCTAGACTCCGTGCACCACGTCCCGGAGGCCCAGAGCCCATGCAGATCACCGAGCTTGCCGTCACCAAGGTCCGAGAGATGGCCAAAGCACAGAACCTCGATGGGCACGCGTTGCGTGTCATGGTCGTCGGCGGTGGGTGCTCCGGCCTCACCTACGACATGGACTTCGAGGAAGGGCAGAAGGACGGCGACTGGGTCCTCGACTTTCACGGCCTCAAGGTCTTCGTCGACCCCATGAGCCACGAGTACCTTGATGGGACTCACATCGACTACGTCGAGTCCTTCCAGTTCACCGGCTTCCACTTCGAGAACCCGAACGCCACGCGCACCTGCGGGTGTGGCTCGTCGTTCTCGGTCTAGGCGCGAGCGCGCGTCCCTAGGCGCGCACTCCGCCACCGTTCCCATCAGCAGACGGCCAGCGCTCAACCACGTCAGCCCACGGCCTCGTGCCAGATCTCGAGCACGTGGCCCTTGTGGGAGCCGCGGGCGAGTCAGTCGCCGCCGAAGAGGCGGCCGAGGCCAGTTGGCGAGCGGCCCGCCTTCCGCTCCTTGTGCCAGGCGTCGGCGTCCGCAAGCAGAGCCACGTAGTCGACCGGGCGGTCCTCCAGGACGCGCACGGGGAGCTCGGGCCCCAGCCGGAGCCCCAGCCGCTCCACCAGCGCCGCCACGGCGTCACGAGGCACCAGCGCGCGCCGCAGCGCGTCCTGCAAGGACGACGACAGCCGGTCAGCCGTGTAGCCGTATCGCTCTCTCATTTCGTCGGTCACAGCGAAGACGCCGGCCTCGGCGAGGCGTCCGTCACAGTAGAGCACCAGCGACGTCTGGAACGCGTTGAAGGTGGGCTTCACCAGCGCTCCGAGCGCGTCGAAGCGGCCCGTGGGCGACCCCGTCTCGAGGTTGATGCAGACGCGCTCCACCACCCGGCCCACCGGCAGCCGACCCGTGGCCGCCAGGATCCGGTGCACCTGATCCGGGTACAGGTTGGCCGCCTGCAGGAGACGCCCCAAGCCGGCGCTGTCGACCTGGCCCTCGCAGATATCGGCGTAAAGGCGGTAGATCAGGCCATCGAGCTCGGCGTCGTCGCCAAAGCAGGTCTCGAGCATCCCGGGCTCGAGCTGAGCCCGACTCTCGAGCAGCACCGGGAGCTTGTAGCCCAGCTGGTCGCGCATCGCTCTGAAGCGAAGACGCAGCAGATTCTGCAGGTTGGGCTTCAGCTCCAGCCCGTCGATCGTCACCCCGTCCAGCCTCAGCTTCTCCGAAAGGACACGCCGCATCTCCCGCGGGCTCCCGCTGATGATGAAGACCTTGTTCTCCGTGCCATCGGGGCCCCGCTTCAGCGCGCGCATGAGCGCGGCCGTCCCGGGCACGTTCTCCTTCTCCTCGGGGCGCTGGAGGGCAGTGCGGAGAAGCGCGACGGGGGAGTCGAAGTCCGTCTTGATGTACGTCTTGTCGAGGTCCCAGCGGTAGACGTGGCGCGCCATCCGCTGAGCTTACATCAGTGGGGACAGGAGCTGCGCCGCTTGGCGCGCGAGGCGCGTCAGGTACCCGATCGCTCGCTCCGCTTCGCGCGTGACCGGATCGGCTTCCGCGAGGTCGCGCTCGAAGGTCTCGGCCAGCGCTGTGGTGAGCCCGCCGCTGAAGACGAACACATTGAGCTCGAAGTTGAGGCGGAACGACCGCGCGTCCATGTTGGCCGAGCCGACGGTGGACGCCCAGTCATCCACCACGAGCGTCTTCGCGTGGACGAAGCCGGCGCGATACCGGTAGAGCTTCACGCCCGCCTGAAGCAGCGCCTGGAAGAACGCCGCAGAGGCGTAGGCCACGAGGCGAGAGTCGTTGCGCTTCGGGAGGAGAATACGCACGTCCACGCCGCGCAACGCGGCGGTCACCAGGGCCTCCTCCATCACCTTGTCGGGCAAGAAGTACGGGTTGGTGAGCCATACTCGCGACACCGACGCGGTGATCGCTTGAACGTAGATGCGGTGGATCGGGGCCCACTCGCGATCGGGCCCGGACTCCACCACCAGCACCGCGTCGCCGGGCTCGGCCGCCGGCCGAGCCGAGAAGAGCCCGGTCTCGGCGAGTAGCTCGTCGGTGGCCCAGAGCCAGTCCTCCACGAACGCCTGTTGTAGGCCCATGACGGCGGGCCCCTCGATCTCCAGGTGGGTGTCGCGCCAGCCCCCGAGCTCGGGATCTTTGCCGAGATACTCGTCTCCGAGGTTGACCCCGCCGGTAAAGCCGCGCTGAGCGTCCACGATCAGGAGCTTTCGGTGGTTCCGGAAGTCCACCCGGCTCCTTCTCAGCAGCCGCGCGATGCGCGCGATCGGAGAGAACTCGGCGAACTCGCCGCCGGCCTCCACCAGCGGTTGAAAGAAGCCGTCAGGGAGGCTGGAGCTGCCCACCGCGTCGACGAGCGCACGCACCTTGACGCCGTCTCGCGCGCGCAGCACCAGCGCGTCGCGGAAGCAGCGGCCGGTGTCGTCGTTCTGCCAGATGTAGAACTCGATGTGGATGTGATGGCGCGCCCCCCGGATCGCCGCCAGCATCGCCCCGTAAGCGGCCTCCGCGTCCACGAGCAGGCGCGTGATGTTCCCGTCGGTGGGCGGCGCCACCCCCATGCGGCTGGCGAGGCGCGCCACGGGTGGTGTCCTGGGGTCGCAGTCGCGGAGCGCGTTCGCGCGGCCCAGCCCGTCGCTACCGACTCCATTGTCGCGCATCAGCTCGCGCACGCGTCGGGACAGCTTCTTGAAGCGCCGGCTCCGGCGCACCATCCGTGTGCGGCCGAACACCACGTAGAGGATGAGCCCGAGGACCGGGAGGAAGACCACCGCCATGACCCAGGCGAGCGTGGCGGAGGGGTGACGACGCTCCGTGAGGATGAAGCCGAAGACCACCACGATCTCGAGGATCACGAGGATGGCCACCCAGGCGTTGAGCGTCATCTGGGGGTCACCCCACCTTGAAGTGGTCCAGCGTGATCTTGGCGGGGTCGTTGGTGCCGAGGCCCATCTTGGCGGCCGTGGCGATGTACTTGGGGTGCCGCGGCTTGTCGCGGAACAGGTCTTCTTCGATCGGCTTGAGCCCCTTGTCCTTCCGGATCTTGTTCACCAGCCGATGGATCGTGGAGTCCACTGCCACGGGATCCTCGGCCACCCACACCTGGTTCAGCGGCTCGCGGAAGCGCGGCTTGTCTTGCGGACCTCCATGGTAGAGGCAGCGCACGGCGTCCACGACGATCAGCTTCACCTTGTCCTTGATCATGGGCATGGCGTAGAGCTTCGGGATGGCCGGGTCGCAGTTGTTGCGGTGGAACTTGGGCACGACGGTGTAATGACCGGGGTTGGCCTTGTTGGCCTCCCGCTCCTCCGTTGGCTTCACCACGCCCATCGCCATGTTCTTCATCGCGCCGGTCACGCCCGTGAGGTCGTGATCCTTCGGGACGCAGACGTTCAAGACCGCGTCGGCCCAGACGATCAGCTTCTCCCAGTGGAACTCCACCCGGTAGTCGCCGTCCGTGTAGACCTGTTTCTCCGGGGTGCGTCCGAGGTGATTGGTGACCCAAATCTCGCCCGGCTTGCGCCGCGCCCGGAAGCGACCGGTCTGCATACGCGAGATGTACTGGTCGAAGATCCGGATGTCGTCCTTGGGCAGGCCCGCCTCGTGGAGGCGCCTCCCGAGGTGCAGCGCGGTCTCCGGGTGAACGGACGCGTACGGGCTGCCCAGCGTGTTGATCTTGATCGCGACCTTTTGGCCCTTCTTGAAGTACCGCCCGAGCGCCGCCGACGCCGACTTCTCGCCCGTGTACCGCATGAGGGCCGCGTCGATGAGCGCCTCGAGGCGCGCCTTGTCGATGGCCGTGGGGCCGGTGGAGACTGCCGGATCCTCCGCCTGGACGATCCGTGACTTCCCTGGGGTGGCGGCAAGCGCCGGAGCGGAGGCCGCCGCTAGGGCGAGCGCTGCGCTGCCGGCAAGGAACCCTCGCCGGGACTCGTCAGGGATCTCGCTGTCGGTAGGGCGGGGGCCGGCGTCATCCAACTCGTTCATCTTTGCCTCTTCTCTTGGGCCGCTTCGACTCGCGCGCCGCGAGCCTCGGGAGACGACCATGCGGGTCGTGGCGCGTCAACCTCCCGGGGCTACGGGCGTTCCGAACGCTGGGGGCTCGCTCAGGGGCGCGCCGGACGCCGCGCCCTCCGCGGGCCGGGGAGGCTGCAGCCACGGGGGGATGTCCAGGCGACGGTCTTGGAGTGCCCACTTCACCTGTCGCGTCGCGTTGCCCTCGCGCTCGACCACCGGGACCCCGAGGGTGACCGAGAACGTGCATCCCTGACCTGCGAACGGGGCGATAACCGCGCGCGGCACGCCCAGCCACAACGCGGGCGGCGCCCCTACGTTCACCGGTTGGTGCACCCGGACCTCCACGGGCACCGTCACTGAGCCGCAGCGGACCTTGGCGTCGCTCGGAGCGCCCCACGTCTGTCCCACCTTGAAGCGGCGGGCGAACTCGTCGGTCACGATGCTGGTCCAGACGTCGAACGTGAACGCGACCTCGCGGTCTGACGCGGCGGTGTCCGAGGTCTTGAGCACCACGAAGGGCTCCTGGCCGCTCTTGAGCGCGACCATGCTGTTCACGGCGAGCGAGGCCTTCCCGACCGCTGCAGCGAGCGCGATGGGCACGCGCACCTCGCCCGAGGCGGCGGCCGCGCGCTCGGCGGCGGAGAGCGCCTTCCAGTCCACGCGCACCACGAAGCGGCATCCGGCGGGATCCACGACCACCCTCAGCAGCTCCTTCCCCTCGCCGGACACCGACCACCACCGCCTCTCGCAGAGCCCCTTCGAGACCTTGGCCGTGAGAGCCACCTCGGCTGGCACGGTCTCGAGCACGAAGTTGAAGGACTCTGGCGCGAGGGACGGCTCAATCACGAGCCCTCGGGCCAACGCTTCGGGCGAGGGCAGGGGGGTCCACAACGCGTCGTGGCCCACGGAGACCAGCGTGTTCTTCGCTTCGCCGCTGTGTACGCGCTCGTTGCCCACCCCGCCCTTGGCCTCGAGGAAGGAGCCGGACCAGCCGATCGATCCGGAGGCCTTCGAGTCCGCCTCGCCGGCCTCCGTGACCATGACCACGGCGGCCGTGACCTCCCGCAGCAAGGACGCCTCGCGCTCCGCCAGCTCCGGGTGGCGGAGGTGCAGGGCGAGCAGCTCCTGCCGAGCCGCCGACTCGCCTGCCGCCAGGCGCTCTGCGAGGTCCGAGCTGAAGCGGCCCACATGGGCGACCACCGCGCTCGTGTGCTGGTGTTTCCCTTCGAGCGCCGCCTTCGCGTCCGCCCCGCCCAGCCCATAGCCGCCCTCGAGCGCAGCGAACGCGTAGGTCTTGCAGTGATAGCGGAACGAGCCGCCCACCGACGCGTCCCGGACCACACGCACCGAGCCGTCCTGCACGAGGCGCATGTCGGTGCGCCGCTCGGGCGTGGGCTCCTCGTTCGTGAGGCGGCCCTGATAGACGGTGTCGAACAAGGCCTCTGCGGAGGCCACCGCGACCGGATCGCCGGAGAGCTCCCGCAACATCTTCTGGCCGAGGCGGGCCTCGTACAGGATGGGCGGGAGCGCCGTGTCGCCGCCCTCGGTCGCGGTGCGCCGATCGCCCATGCCGCAGTTCGCGACGAGGGAGCGCAGCTCGAGCTCCAGCGGGTGGAGGAGCTTCCCTTGGGGCACTGACGGGCCCCACGAGGTCCCGCAGCCGATGAGGAATAACGCGACGACGCTTCTGAGCATGGCGGCCTTCGACGCTGAGAGGGGCGTGGGATTCACCGCCAGGCGGACCCGTGTCCGCGCCGCGGTCACGCGCAGTTGTCGCAGGTACCCCGAAGCTGGACCTCGACCGGTCGTTTGCCGACGGTGTGGACCTGCCCGTGGTGGTCGGTGAAGCTGACCGCGATGTCGTCGAGACACTGAACGTCCCCGCATACGGTGCAGACGAAGTGCGGGTGATGGGCGCCGCCGTGTCCCGCGTGCTCCACGGCCTCGAAACGCCACGAGTGATCACCGATGTCGGTGCGCTGGACGAGCCCGGCTGTGGTGAGGTCCATGAGGTTTCGGTAGACGGTGGCCTGGTCGAGATGCAGGTGCTCGAGCGCGCCCACCAGGTCTCCGTGTCGCAGCGGGCTCGTGGCCTCGAGGAGGTGTGAGTACACGGCCACGCGCCCGGCGGTTACGCGGAGGCCCGCGGCGCGGAGCCGCTCACGGATGTGGCTGTCGTTCGGAGCAGGCATCGCGGCGAAGCTATCAGTCGGAGCGGGCCTCGGGAAGTGTCAGGCGCGGTGTCGCTCGGCATACCGGCGCAGCTCCTTGTCCGCGCGTCCCTGGACCATCCGCTGAAGCCACCGAGTCCTACCGAAGAGCTTCCCGACGAGGCCCAGGGCCTGCCCCGACCACGCGGCGAAGTCGAAGGTGTCGACGTGTCGGACGATCAGCCCGTCGCGGAAGGTGAAGCGAGCGTCGATGCGGTTGACCACCTTCTTGCCCGTGGCCATGAACGTGTAGGTAGCGTCCCAATGCGCCTGGCCGTGCTCGCCGGCAGCTGACACGTCGCGGAACTCCACCACGAGGTCCTTTCCGCGCGACACCAGCATGCGCCACATGTTTCGGGCCTCGTCCCCATGGAGGTCTGGAAACGCCGTGTCCGAGAAATGGACGTCCGGGGCGTAGCAGGCGGCCATGGCCTCCGCGTCCCGGCGCGAGAAGGCCTCGTAGAAGCGGGTGATGACGGCAGCGTTGTCTGTCATGGGTCTCCGGGCGAAGTGCGGGCGAGGTGTGTTTGGGGTCCGGGTGGGCGTGCGCGCCTCGACGGACGCATCACGGGTTGGGCTGCGGCTCTTCCGGCGGGTCCAGGTCGCGACACACGAACCGCCGAACCGCTGGTGGGAGGGCCTTGAACTCCTTGGGGCGCATGCCTAGCACGCGTCGTGAGGAGATGCCGTCCACGCCGACGCACCACGCGTGGACGTACGGGGCCCAGGCGCCGAGACGCTTGGGGAGCGCGCTGACGTGGCCGGAGACCACTACGTCGAGGCTGTCGTCGATGTGCAGCGGGGTGGTCACGCGCGCCCAAACGTGGTCCTGATCGCGATGGGTGACCACCTCGAAGCCGCAGGGCTCCTTGCCCTTGGAGGCCACCTCGACCGCGATCGGGGCGTCGCGGCGTGCACCGGGCAGCACCCGAAGGATCTCCGCCTCGAGCGCCTTCCGCGAGATTCGCCGCCCGTGGCGTGTGCACTGCGCGACCACGGTGGGCGCGGAGAGCAACGCCGCGTGGAGGCGGGTGTCGATCGGCTTCGCGGCGTGCGACGCGAGCGGCAATGCGCACAGGACGACGCAGAGGAAGCGCATCGCGCCAGCATACCGGCGAGTCGCCCGGAACGCGACCGGCTGGGGCGGCCAGTACGCGATGCGCGGCCAGAGGGTGGAAAGTCCGACGGGGCAGCGTACCATGTCGAACAGATGGCATGGCCGAACCCGACGCGAACCGAGAGCGCTCTCCCTCCAGCAACCTGGGCCGTGGGAGCGCCGCGCGCCGTGCCTGAGCTTGTCCGCTCATCCGGCTTGCGTTCGCTGCTCGCCGTGGCGGCGCTGCTTGCCATGGGCTGCAGCGACGCTGGAGACGCCGGAGCAACCCCCGGCGATGTGGGCGATGACGGTTCCGCGGCCGACGCGGCGGGGAGCGCCCAGGGGGCCATCTGCACGGTAGATGCGGAGTGCGCGGCGGGCCGCTGTCAGCTGCTCCCCAACGGCACCAGCGTCTGCGCCGGGAGCGACTGCAGCGACTGCGGCGTGGGCTGGTCCTGCTCCCAGAGCGGGGCCTGCCTGCCCGACGCCTTCTGGCGATGTGCCCCTTGCCAGGCCGACGCCGAGTGCGAAGGCGGCACCGCGTGTCTACCGTCCGGACCCGCCGGGGAGCGTTTTTGTCTGCCCACCGGCTGCTCGATCCTTCCGGGGGCGTCGGCACAGTGCTCGGCCGGCAGCGCCTGCACCGAGATCGGGGGCCGAACCGCTTGTGTGCCAGAGGGAGGGCTTTGCCCCTGCACGCTCGCGCACGAGTCGTTCGCCACCGTGTGTGGGGCAGAGGATGGCTGTGCGGGCACACGCACTTGCGCCGGCGGCGAGCTCACAGCCTGCACCGCGCCCGCCACCCGCGGCCCAGAGGTCTGCGACGGCCTCGACAACGACTGCAATGGCGCGGTCGACGACGCCGCCGCCGATGCGGCTTGTGACGACGGCGTGGCTTGCACCACGGACGACTGCCAGGCTGGCCTGTGTGTCTTCGGCGTGGCTGCCGGTCGGTGCCTCATCGGCGCCGGTTGCTGGGCGCATGGTGACGTCAACCCGAACGAGGCGTGCGAGCTTTGCTCCCCCGTGTCCGAGGTCTCGTGGAGCCCTCGGTTCGGAGAGTGCGATGACGGTGACGCGTGCACCGTGGGCGACCAGTGCGCCGAGGGCAACTGCGCCCCCGGGGCCGAGCCAGCTTGCGATGACGCGCTCGCCTGCACCTTGGATCTCTGCGCCTGCGAAGGCGACTGTGTCTCCCCTGAGTGCACCCACGAGCTGACCGAGGGGTGCCTGATCGCGGGCGTGTGTTATCCGTCCGGCGCGGTGAACCCGGCCGATCCGTGCGGCGCCTGCGAGCCGTCGGCTTCGAGCACCGCGTGGTCCCCGCTGGTCGCCGCCACCTGCGACGACGGCGATCCCTGCACTGACGGCGACACTTGCACGGTCACCGGCGACTGCAGCGGCGCGCCTCGAGTGTGCGACGACGGCGTTCCGTGCACCAAGGAGACGTGCGTCGCTGGCGTTTGCGAGGTGGTTGGCACCGTCAACAACGCCTGCTGGATAGAGGGCACCTGCTGGCCGCTCGTCGCGCCTTCGCCAGACGAGCCCTGCCTCTACTGCAACGGCGCGTCCGCGCCCTTTCAGTGGACGGCGCGCGACGACGGCGCGGCTTGCGGCGCCAAGTGCCACGTGGCGGGCTCTTGTGCTGCGGGCGAGTGCGTGGGGACCACCAAGGTCTGCGAGTGCTTCGACAACCTCGACTGCGACGACGGCAACCTCTGCAACGGGGTGCCTACCTGCTTGAAGGACGGGCCGATTACGTCATGGCGTTGCGAGGTGGCCGAGGCGGTCTTCGTCGACTGCGCGGATGACGACGCCAGCGACTGCGATCTGGATCTGTGCGACCCGAAGACCGGCGAGTGCGTGGCGACCGCCGTGGCCGAGGGCACGGGCTGTACGGACGGCGACTCGTGCACGGTAGGCGACGCGTGCACGGTAGGCACCTGCGTCGGGACCCCCGTGCCCTGCAACGACGGCAACCCCTGCACTGCGGACTCGTGCGGCGCGACTGGCTGTATCTACGTGGCCACCTCGCTCCCGTGCGACGACGGCGACGCGTGCACGGTGGGCGACGCCTGCACCGTTGGGGACTGTGTGCCCGTGCAGAACGTCTGCGGATGCACCACCGACGCCAACTGCCCGAGCCTGGCCGACAAGTGCCAAGGGCATTACGAGTGCGTCGGGGAGGTCGACGGCACCTGCCAGCTGGTGCCTGCCGCGCCTTGTGACACGTCGGGCGATGGCCCCTGCGAGGCCACGGTGTGTGTGCCCTCGACTGGCGACTGCCTCAAGCTCCCGAAGGCCGCGGGCAGCCCGTGCAACGACGACTCGGTCTGCTCGGTCACGTCCACCTGCGCGGGCCAGGGCGCCTGCGTCGCGACGTCGAGCCTCCCGTGCGACGACGGCAACCCGTGCACGGACGACGCGTGCGATCCCAGCACCGGCTGCTCGAGCGTGCCGGCGGACGGCGCCCCGTGCGAAGACGGTGATCCGTGTACGTTGAGCGACCTGTGCGACGGCGGTCAGTGCGCCGTCAGCGGCAAGCGCTGCGAGTGCGCGGGCGACAGCGACTGCTTGGACGCCGACGACGACCGGTGCACCGGCGTGCCTTCGTGCGATACCAGCGGGCCGCCGGAGGTCTGGGCGTGCACGTCAGGGCAGCCCGTCACCTGCGTCGACCCTGGCCCCTGCCGCGTGGCGGCATGCGATCCGGACACCGGCGCGTGCTCCGCAGACCCACAGGACACGGGCTGCGACGACGGCGACCCATGTACGACTGGGGACCACTGCGCGCTGGGTGTGTGCGCTTCCACTCCGACCAACTGTGACGACGGCGTCGCCTGCACGGTCGATTCGTGCTCACTTGGTACGGGGTGCTCTTCCGCGGTGGCGCTCACCCACTGCCTCATCGACGGGCTCTGCTACCCGTCGGGTGAACAAGACCCCGACAACCTCTGCCGCTTCTGCAATGTGGCCGCCACGAACACCAGCTGGACCCCTGCCGACGGGATCCCGTGCGACGACGGTGACGCCTGCACGAAGGACGACACCTGCGCCACCTCGGTCTGTTTCGGCGACAACTACGCCGGGAGCTGCGACGACGGCCTCTCCTGCACCCAGGATGCGTGCGACGGCGTCGGCGGGTGTGGGCACATCCTCTCCGAGGGCGTGTGTCTCATCGGGGGCGTGTGCTACGACGGGGGCGTTCGGGACCCCGACAACTCGTGCCAGTATTGCATCGCTGCCGCACCTACTGAGTGGACACCCGTCGTAGCGCTCTGTGACGACGGGGATCCCTGCACCACCGGTGATAGCTGCGTCGCCGGGCTCTGCACCGGGAGCGGCTCCTTGGTGTGCGGCGACAACAACCCCTGCACCGCCGACACGTGCGTCGCCGGAGTCGGCTGTGCGTTCCCAGCGGCCACCGGTTCGTGCTCGGACGGTGACGCTTGCACGAAGGACGACACTTGCGTGAATGGCGCTTGCGTGGGCACGGGCTTCTGCCAGTGCACGGTAGGCAGCGACTGTGCCGCGCCTCAGCACTGCTTTCAGGTAGCGAAGTGCGTCGGCGGGGCTTGCCAGTACGATCCTGTGGTCTGCCCCACGCCAACCGGCGCCTGCAAGCTGTCGATGTGCAACACCGCAACCAACCAATGCCAGACCCATAACAAGGCCGATGGGGCCCAGTGCGACGACGCCAACAAGTGCTCCAGCGCCTCGGTCTGCGCTGGCGGGGCATGTTCCGCCACCGTGCTGCTCGACTGTAACGACAACAACGTGTGCACCAACGACACCTGCGTCCCAAGCACAGGCTGCGCGTCCACGAGCAACACCAACGAGGTCCCTTGTTACGGTGGACCTGAGGGTACGCTCGGGGTTGGAGCGTGCTTGGCTGGCACCCAGCGCTGTATCCAAGGGAGCCTCGGGGTTTGCACCGGAGAGGTCCGGCCTTCCGGCGAGCTCTGCGACGACAAGGACAACGACTGCGACAATGCCACCGACGAGACCTTTGCCGTCGGTCAGCCCTGCGATGGCCCCGACCCCGATGGGTGCAACCAGGGGATTTTCGAGTGCAACGCCAGCCGAAACGGCGTGCAGTGCTCTGAGGACGGCGACGGCGCTGTAGAGAGCTGTAACGGCAAGGATGATGACTGCGACGGCGCCGTGGACGAGGGCTGCGACGACGACGACGACAAATATTGCGACGCGAGCATGGAGTTCGAGAGCACCGGCCCCTGCCCCCTCGGTGGGGGAGACTGCAACGACTTCAGCGGCAAGGTGAACCCCGGCGCGGCGGACTTGCCGGATCTGGCGGGTCTGGACTCCAACTGCGACGGCATGGACGGCGACATGGGCGACGCGGTCTTCGTCTCCAAGGCCTGCGGGAACGACCAGAACACCGGCCTTGGACCCGATGAGGCCGTTGCGTCGATCAAGCAGGCCCTCGCCGTCGCGCAGCAGGAGGGGCTGCACCAAGTGCTCCTCGATGGCACGAGCGCCTCCGGCCCCTACGCCGGCGGGCTCTCCCTCGTATCCGGCGTGGGGTTGTTCGGCGGCTACAAGGGGTCCTTCGGTGAGGGCGAATGCAAGGATGAACCGTGGAAGCGCGAGAACGGCACCACCTCGATACAACACACCCTGCCGACCTCCTCGGGCCAGGACGTGATCGCGATCGACGCCACTGAGCTCACGGCACCCACCACGCTGCAGCGCCTCAAGGTATTTGCGTCGTTCTCCGACACCTCCGTGCGTAGTGGCCGCAGCGCCTACGGGATCCTGGTGCGTGGTGGGAACCTCACCATCGAGGAGTGTCAAGTAGTCGCCGGTGCGGGGGCCCCGGGTCGCGACGGGAAGGCGGGGACCGCGGGAGTCGCGGGGAAGACGGGGGGAACGACCGGTGGGCCGCAGGCCGGAACAGGCGGCGCGGCCCCGACTTGCGTGACCACCGCTGGGGTGAGCCGCGCGGGTCATGCCGGCGGCGCGGGCGGCCTCGGCGGCATCGTCTCGGGCACCATGGGGGGAGACGGCTTCCCGTTCACTGGCGGGCTCAACGGCAAAGGTGGCGAAGGCGGCAAGGCGTCGGCTTGCTTCGGATTCTACGTGGATCCGGACGGCAAGAGCGGGACCAACGGGATCGCCACGGGCGCCCCAGCGGCCGGCGCGGGGGCGGCCAACGGCTTCGGCTCCGAGTCCATCTCCGGCTGGCAGGGGTTCGGGGGCACGTCAGGCTCCGACGGCGACCCGGGCGCTGGTGGTGGCGGGGGCGGTGGCGGCGCAGGCGTGGACGCGACCGTCAAGTCCGCCTACGGCGGCGGCGGTGGCGGCGGCGGCTCCGGGGGCTGTGGCGGCCTGGCCGGCGAGGGTGGCCAGGCCGGCGGCGGCAGCTTCGCGGTCTACGTCACGCTACTCGGCGTGAACACTTCGGCGTCCGCCGTGGTCGTCGCCGGTGGGCGCCTGGAGTCGAGCTCCGGCGGCCCCGGAGGCAAGGGAGGCGTTGGCGGAGAAGGCGGTGTCCCGGGAGACCCCGGCGTGGGTGGCCCCGTTCCGCAGACCGTCCTCACCTGCGACACCGACCTAGGCAACGTCTACGGTGGGGCGGGGGGCAAGGGCGGGGGCGGCGCTCGAGGCGCCCCCGGCTCCGGCGGTGGGGGCGGCGCAGGCGGCGTGTCCTACGCCCTCTACTGGGGCGCGGGCGTCAGCAAGCCCTTGGTGACCGCCACCGTGCTCGTGTCAGGTCCAGGCGGCAGCGGTGGGCTCCAGGGCGGCGGTATGGCTGCCGCGCCGAACGGCGTGTCCTCGGCCACCAACAAGTCGCTCAACTAGACCCGCGGCGGTCGACCGCGTCAGCACTTCCAGCTCCGGTCACTCCACCTCGATCTTCTTCAGGAGGTATTCCAGCGACTTGCGGTGAATACCACCGCGTCGCGCTGCCTCGCTGATGTTGCCGCCGGTCTTGGCCAGGAGGCGGCTCCAGTAGAGCCGCTCGAACTCTTCGGTCAGCCGGTCTTTCGCGTCCTTGTACGGGATGGTGTAGTCCACGTGGAGGGCGCCGGTCGACGTGGTCTCGGGTGTTGGCGGCGGCGCCGGCGCTCGACGCAGCTCGGCCGCTTGCTCCGCGCCGATGAACCGCGTGTCGATACGGCCCTCATCCGCCAAGAGGATGGCACGCTCCACGAAGTTCTTGAGCTCGCGCACGTTCCCCGGCCAGTGGAAGCGCTGAATCTTCGCCATGGTCTCGTAGCTGATCTGGAGCTTCCCGAGGCCCGGCGTCTCCTGGCGGAGCGCCTCGACGAAGTGATTCACGAGCAGCGGGACGTCCTCCGGCCGGTTCCGTAGGGGTGGTAGACGCACCTTGATGACGGCCAACCGAAAGTAGAGGTCTTCTCGGAAGTTGCCGTTCTGTACCTCCTTCTCGAGGTTTCTGTTGGTCGCCGCCACGATGCGGCAGTTGACCTTGGTGCGCTGGTTCGCGCCCACCGGCTTCACCTCGCGGGACTCCAGCGCTCGCAGCAGCTTCGGCTGGAGGTCCATCGGGAGCTCTCCGATCTCGTCCAGGAACAAGGTGCCGCCGTCTGCCTCCACGAAGGCCCCCACCCGGTTCGCAGCGGCCCCGGTGAACGCCCCCTTCGTGTGGCCGAACAGCTCGCTCTCCACGAGGTCTCTCGGCACGGCGCTGCAGTCGAAGACCACGAAGGGCCCTCGCGAGCGCGAACCCTCGCGGTGCAGCGCGTCCGCGACCAGCTCCTTGCCCGTGCCGGACTCCCCCTCCACGAGCACGGTGGCGTTGCTGGGGGCTACGCGGGAGAGGAGCGCGAAGATCTCGCGCATCTCCAGCCCTTCACCGAGCAGCGCGCCGAAGCGGTTTCGAGTGGCGAGCTCGACGGCTACGCTCTCGTCTCCCAGGCGGAAGTCGAGCTCGGTGCTCCCCAGCCGGAGCCGGCACTCGGGAGGCAGATAGCCGTCCGACACCCGCATTCCGTTTACGAACGTGCCGTTCTTGCTGTCGAGGTCTCGGACCCGGTGACCGTTGCGGTCTGCCTCGATCTTGAGGTGCACGCGGGACACGGTGGGGTCGTCGACCACCAGCTGATTGTCGGGTGAGGTGCCGACGTAGATCATTCGGCGATCGAAGCAAGTACGGGTGCCGGTCCCGGGGATCGACAGCCAGTACTTGCGGACCTCGAGGCTCTCGGGGACCGCGTCGACGGCCAGAGTTCTAGTGTCTTCGCTGCTCATGGCCCGAAGGATGCGCGGGAACGCCTCAGGCGTCCAGACGGGGGGCCTCACCGGGAGACATCGATATTCCCCAGGTTTGTCGCGGGTGGCCCGGGCCGTATCTCGAACGACCTGCTCACCTCCTTGCCATTCCACGTCGCGACGATGGAGTGTTGCCCAACCTTCAGCTCGCGGACGATGGTCTTCCCCGTATTCGCGATCGGGTTCCCGTCGATGCGGATCGACGCGGCGGCGGGGCTCACCCTGAACTTGACCTCACCGACCATCATCGGCGCCGGCTCCGGCACGGGGAGGGGAGTGACCGGTCGCTTCTTGTGCTGCGGCGGGTTGTCTGGCTCGCGCCGAGGAAGACGCGGCGCCCCCTCTTCCGCGAGCAGACGGCTGGGGGGCAGCGGCGCTGCCACGACTCGAGGCGCGACCTCGAGGGGTTCGACCCGCTCAGGGGCCAAAGTGCGTCGTTCTGTCTCGGCCATCTCGTCGATCGGCCGGCGCGGGGGCAGGTCCTTGGAGACCTCCGAGACTTCGGGCTCCGGGGCCACAGCGACGCGCTCGGTGCCCCGGTCGCGGAGCTCGCTGAGCATGGTCAGATTCAACGTGACCAACACCCCCACGAGGAGCGTGATGGCCGCGATGAGGATGCGGTTCCGGCTGGAGCGGGGGACCGCGGAGTCGACCACCGGGGCCTGGCCCGTTGCCGTGATGGGGCGCGACTCGCTGATCGTTCCAGCGACGTGGGGCCGCGGCGCCGCCTGGGTGACGTTCTTCCGTGGACTGCCCTCGCCGAGCAGGGCTTCGAGCTCACGGTTGAACGCGTCGTCAACCGTCACCGGTGCGGTCGGAGCGCGCACCGAGAGATGCGGCGCGAGCGCCGCGGCGATATCGCCGTGCGACACGACGATCCGCGCCTCCAGGAAGTGCTCCATGATCGCGCGGACCACCTCCTGCGCGGTCTGGAACCGCCGCGCGGGATCGAGCTCGAGGCAGCGCTCCACGATCCCCGCTACCGCGGCGTCCAGGTCGGGCCGCTCTTCACGTACGGGCGTGTGGTTCGCGGCGCGGATCCGCTCCAACGTGGCCAGGTCGCTGCCCCCTTCGAAGCCCCTGACCCCGGTGAGCAGCTCGTAGGCCACGGTTCCGAGCGAGAACACGTCGCTGCGGCGGTCGAGGGTGCGCCCAGCCGCCTGCTCGGGCGACATGTAGAGGAACTTGCCGTGCAACGTGCCCGAGATCGACTGCACCTTGCGGTCATTAGCAACGGCGATGCCGAAGTCGAGGAGCTTCACGTCGCCCGACTTCGAGATCACGACGTTCGACGGCGACACGTCTCGATGGATGATCCCGAGGTTCCGGCCGTTTTCATCCACCCGCCCGTGCGCGTAGTCGAGCCCCTTTGCCACCTCGGCGATGACGGCGAGCACGATCGGCACCGGTAGCCGCTGCTTGCCGAGGCGCCGCAGGAGCTCCCGAAGGTCGAGCCCATCGACGTGCTCGATGGCCATGAAGTACTGGCCGGCGACCTCGCCCATATCCAGCACCTGGGCGATGTTCCCGTGCGACAGCCTCACGACGAGTCGACCCTCATCGAGGAACCGCTCCACGAACTCCGCCGACTCCGCGAGGTGCGGCAGCACGCGCTTGATCACGACGCGCTTTTCGAACCCTGCGGGCCCGGCCATGCGCGCCAGGAACACCTCGCCCATGCCGCCCGCCGCGAGCTTGGCGTCCAGGAGGTAGCGACCGAAGGGTTGCGGAAACGCTGGAGCGCTCATCGGGGCGAGTACCCGGCCTCCCGGATCGCGGCCCGGACCTGCTCCTCGGAGACGTCGCCGCTCACGCTGGCGCCGCCCATGGGGGTGAGCCACACCTTCACGGTGGTGACACCGGGGAGGGCCAGCAGCTTGCCCTCGAGCGAGTTGACGCACCCTCCGCAGTTCATCCCGTCCACGCCGACCTCGATGTGCCTCGTGGCGGCGGTGGGCGCGGTCTTCCTGAGGAGCCGTGTGACCGTGGGACGAAGCAGGAGCCCTAGCAGGATCGTCGCAGCGGCGCCGTCCAAGAACGAGGGCCCGTGGGCGTGACCGGGGACGCAGCAGTCGGCGGTCGAAACGGGCACCACGCCGTCGAAAGAAACGCCGAGCGCGAGGCTGCCAAAGACGATGGTCCCGAGGTAGATCGCGAAGGTTCGACCGCCAAAGGCCCGGTAGACGGCGCCCACTGTCGCTGCGTTGGTGGCGGGGCCGGCAACCAGGAACACGAGGGCGGCTCCGGGGGGAAACCCTGCGCCGATGAGCGACGCTGCGATTGGCACGGAGGCCGTGGCGCACACGTAGAGCGGGACGGAGATCGCCAGGACCACCACGTACGCGAGGGCGGTGCCCGCTCCGCCCATGCCCGCCATGACGTCGCGCGGCACGAACACGGTGATCGCGGCCGAGAGCAACACACCCACGACGAGCCACACCGCGATGGGATCCAGCACCTCGAGCGCGTGGCTCACCCCGTCGCGCCAGGTGCGCCGTGTGTGGGACGTGGCAAGCGGGGCCGCGGCTGGTGCCCCGCTCCCGCCCCAGCGCTCCGTTGCGAGTCCGCCTACGAGGCCAAGGACCGCGGCGCTGAGCACTTTGAAGATCGCGAAGGGCCAGCCCAGGAATCCGCTGGAGACCAAGACGGAGTCCACGCCGGTCTGCGGGGTGCTGATGAGGAACGCCACCGTGGCGCCGTCGCTGGCGCCGTCACGGCGGAGGCCGAGGCCAGCCGGGATCACTCCGCAGGAGCAAAGGGGCAGCGGCACTCCGATTGCCACCGCGCGTACAACGCCACCGGCTCCGCGCAGGTTGCGCGCGACAAAGCCCTCGGGGAGCAGCACGTGCAATGCTCCCGCGACGGCGAGTCCTACGAGGAGCCACGGGGCCAGCTCGAGGAAGACGTTCAGTACCGCGGCCAGGTAGGCCAACATGGCGCGGAGACTACTCCCGGATCCTGGCCCCGGCCAGCCTCATGTGCTTCCCGTGACTACTCGGGGCCACGGGACGGCGCTATCAGCACGTCGGCTGGTGGCGCGGTGGGCTCGTCCGCTGGGGCTTCGCTCGGCACCACCAGCATGGCCTCGGGATCAAGGGCCACCTCCGGCTCCGGCACGGCCTCGGGATCAATGACCCCCTCCGGCTCCTCGGTGACCTCTTCGGTCGAGGCTTCCACATCGAGGAGCACCTCGTCGATTGGAACGGGTAGGAGCGGCGCTGCGCCTGCGAGGAGGATGTTGAGGCGTTCCTGCGCCGCCGTGTGTGCCTCGCGGAGCGCCGCGTCTTCGTGCCAGGTGGCCTGCTCTGCCACGTCGATCTGACTCATTCGATCGAGCACCTGCGCGAGTGAGCCCGCACGGAACACCCATCCGGCCCGGACTCGGAGACCGCTCTCCTCCGGGACAGCGCGAAGACCGAAGGCTCCGGCGAGCCTCGCGCGCTCTGCAGCCAGCTCGCGTCGTATCTCGGCGGGTTCGTCCCAGAGCTTGCGCGACAACGCGGCCACCTCGGCTCGCGCTTGCTGCAACTCCAAGCTCTCGCCAGGGCCCTCCGGCGCTGGCGGGGACGACGGGTCGAAGCCCATACGCTGCTCTAGGCTGAACATCCCCGCGTCGAGGAAGAAGCTGCCCGACTGGCCGTACGTCGGCAGGTAGTTCCCGAGGGCGGGGTCCACCTCCGTCGCCAGGTCTCCGCCGGCGCCCGAGAGCGCGCGTTGGATCGCCTCGGCGCTCGTGCTGACGATCAAGGCCCGTCGCGCGATGGCGAAGCGAAACGGCGGGATGTAGGGTGCCTTGAGCAGCAACCCCTTGCTGGGCGCGTCGTACTCGCCCAGTCCGGCCAAGGTCGCCAGACCGCCGAGTCTATCCAGCACGGCCTGCGCTTGGAGCGGGTTCGTGACATCGACCACAGCGGTCATCTCGAACGGCATGAAGTCCGGGCCATCCGGCGCCTCACGCGCCTCGGCGGGGCTGAAGGCGAGAGAGAACTCGCCGGTGAAGAGGGCGAAGGGGTCTCCGGAGAAGCCCGCTGTGGCCTGGGCCAGCGCCATGGCCTGCTTGAAGTCCGCGCCGACGATGTTGAAGGTCTGCTCCGTGAGTGAGCGCACCGTGGCCACATCCAAGGCCGCATCGAGCAGAAAGAGTGGCGCCCCGGGCATGATGGCGCGGATGGTCGTGGACCGCCGGCTCCCCGCGAGACGCCCCAACACGGAGCCCGGCTCCAGGTCCAGCACCGCCTCCAGCTCCACCTTCCCGTCTGCGAGGTTGAGCCCGAGCGCAGCGCCCGTGACGCTGCCCAGCAGCCCGTCCACGAAGAGGCGCGCCGCCTCCAGCTCGTTCAGCTGGCCCTCCCGCCACCCGCGGTCCATCTCGTCCCACTCGCCGTTCTCGAGAGCTTCCCGCTTGGCTTGGGTCTCCCGATCCAGCTCGGCGTTGACCCCGGCCACGAGCGCGCGCACGTTCAAGTAGCCGACGGCGTCCGAGCCCAGCTCCAAACGGTCGATCAGGTGCGTCGCGTTGCTGTCCGAGATGAGGGCGTCCTCGGGTCCTTGCAGGGCGATCTGCTCGGCGCGACCGAGGACGGCGTCGCGATTGTCGAGCCGAGCGACTACGAAGGCGCGGTTGCCTCGCACCACCACGGCCACACCCGGGCTGAGATCCGGCTCGCCGTTCTCGTCCGTGGGCGTGAGTACCAGCGCGGGGGCCGCCTCGCTCGGCGCGGGCTCGGCGATCTCGCCGGGAGCCACGTCCGACTCGGGTCCCAGCACCTCGCGCACGTCCAACGCCTGATCGCGGGTGGCGAACAGGGCTTCCACCGACCGTCGGAACGCGTCGTGGTCGGCGATGGTGGCAAACAAAACGAGCACCGCGTCTTCGCCGAAGCCGACGATGGCGAGTCCACCCGACCCCTCGAGGTCGACGCCAGTGCCTCCCCAGCTCTCAGGATCGAAGAGCTCGACCCCCGGCAGCCCGTCGAGCCACTTCTCCACGTCCCCAAGGTCGCCGCGGCACGAGCTTCCGTGCACCTGCGTCGCGGCGCCGGTGCAGAACGTGGCAAGCAGCTGCTCTGTCCCAATCGACCTCAAAGCATCGCCGGCGTTCTCCACCGCCCCGACGAACGCGGTGTCCGCAGGGAGCTGTGCGAGGACGGGCTCGTCCACGACGCCCAGTCGCCGAGGCACCGCGGCCAGCGCGGTTGAGATGTGCGGGCGGGTCCAACGTGGGACGGGGGGCGCCGTGGTCGCACGCACGGGAGGCCTGGCGCGGGTCGGCCGCAAGCGCGGGGCTTCGGGCTCCGTCACCGTGGGCTCGATTCGAAACGCGAACGCTGTCGCAGTGACCGCAACGGTCGCGGCCGCGATAAGGAAGGCACTTCGCATACGGCTCCTCGCGGCGGGGTCCCGACGGCGATCGGGAGACGTGCGCCAGCGTGGAGTTTGAAACGGGCGACCCACCTGAAAGAGTTCCCAACCTGTCCGGAGGCACGTCGTTAATCCACGTTGATCCGCGATTCGCAATCTGCGGCGGGGGCTGATGCGCCCCCGTGCCCCGCCTCGCCCGCGTCGAGCGATGGCTCGGAAGGACGACCTCAACATAGCTCGGGCACGCGGTCGCGTCGCGCTGCTCACCCGAGCGGGGCGACGTTCACTGCACCGGTTCTTCGTCCAGCGGGAGGTCGAACGAAAAGGTGGAGCCGCGGCCCATCTCGCTCGCGACGGTCAGCGAGCCTGAGTACGACTCGACGATACGCTTCACCACGGGCAGGCCGAGCCCGGTGCCCGACTCGGGCGGCTTGGTGGTGTAGTAGGCCTGGAAGATGTCGGAGAGCCGGTCTGCTGGGATACCGGTCCCGTTGTCCACCACCGCGCACCTCACTCGGCCAGCGCCCAGCCTCCCCGCCGAAATGAGGATGGTCCCGTCGGGCACCGCTTCCAGCATGGCTCGACCCCTCTGGGCCTCATGGACGGCGTCCGCCGCGTTGGCGATCAAGTTCACGAGCACCTGTTCGATTCGGACGCGGTTCACGCTTACCCAGAGCGCGGAGTCGGGGAGGTCGAGACGCACGCCCACCTGCCGCGTACGTCCGGACAGGGTCAGCATGCGGGCAGTCGACTCGATGATCTCGCAGAGGTTCACTCGCTCAGCGAAGTCGGGACCCGGGCGCGCCAGGCTCAAGAGATGGCGAGCGTGCGTCGCGATGTGCTCGGCCACACGGCCAAGCTGCTCCACGTCTCGTTCTCGAGCGGGCAGGCCCTGGGCCGTCCGCTCCCGGAGGAAGTGCAGCGTGCCGAGGAAGACCGTCAGGACGTTGTTCAGTTCGTGGCCCACGCCGCCCGCCAGAGTGCCGAGGGTGGCAAGGCGCTCAACGTGAACCAGCTGGTCGCGGAGGCTCTCGAGCTCCGTCGACAGCTGGGCGCTCCGCAGCTCCCGACCGTCGTGGTAGGCTTTTGCGCGGAGCAGCGTTCGAACGCGCAGCAGCAGCTCCACCTCGTCGATGGGTTTCGACAGGAACTCGTCGCCGCCGGCCGCTTGCCCACGGAGCCGCGAGAGCCGATCCGAGAGGGCCGTCACAAAAATCACTGGAAGTGCCAGCATCCCGAGCTTGCGGCGGATCACTCTGCAGGTCTCGATGCCGTCCATTCCCGGCAACATCACGTCGAGGAGCACCAGGTCCACGCGCTTGTGGGTCAAGATCTCGATCGCCGTCTCGCCGTCCGCCGCCTCCATCACCTCGTAGCCCTCGGGCACCAGGATCGCCCAGAGCAGCTGGCGGTTGTGCGCCTTGTCGTCAACGACCAGGACACGCGGGGCGGTATCGAGGCGCTCCGCAGGCCGGCGGAGTGGCTCGGGTAGGTAGTCGGCCGTACCCTGCGGTTCTTCGTGGCCGATGCTCATGGCGTGACTACCTGCGACACCCTTCGGGAAGGACCAGACACCATCATGGGGGGATCGGCCCTCCCGAGAGTAAGGCGGAAGGTACTACCGTGGCCGAGCTGGCTCTCGACGCGAATGTCGCCTCCGAGGCGTCGCGCTAGCTGCCGACTGAGCGCGAGGCCGACCCCGCTCCCAGCGCTGCGCTTCGCCAGGCGGTTGTTCACCTGTTCGAAGTAGTTGAAGACGCGCTCGTGGTCCGACGGGGCGATTCCGATCCCCGTATCGCTCACCGCGACCGTGACGGTGTCGTCGTCCGACGTCGCCGACACCGTGATGGTGCCGTGGTCATCCGTGTACTTGCAGGCGTTGGTGAGTAGGTTGGTCAAGATGCGAACCAGGGCCTGCCGGTCGGCGATAACGCGCGGGAGGTCCTCCGGGAGCGTGGTGTGCAGGGAGTGACGTCGCTCGTCCACGATGCCCCGTACGAGTGTGAGCGCCTCGCCTAGGGCCTGCTGCACCGCCAAGGGTTCCAGCTCGACCGAGGAGTGACCCTCTTCTAGCCGCCGGTAGTCGAGGAGGTTGTTGACCAGCGTCAGCATGTGCTCCCCCGCCTCGAGGATATTCCCCACGAAGCGCTCCTGCTGGGCGGCCAGCGGGCCGAAGGTGCCGCGATGCAAGACCCGCGCGAACCCGATAATCGTGTTGAGTGGTGTCCGCATCTCGTGGCTCAGGTTGGCCAGGAACCGTGACTTCGCTTTATTGGCGCGCTCAGCCTCCTCCTTCGCCATCCGCAGGGCGATCTCCGCGTCGTGTCGCCCGGAGACATCGCGGGCCGACGCCAGGAACAGCTTCCGTCCCTCTCCATCGAAGCGGCTCACTCTGACGTCCACAGGAAACTCCGAGCCGTCGGGGCGCCGGTATGTCCTCTCGAGGGCCAAGACGCGGCGGTCCTCCATGCCACGAAGCGCCGCGAGATAGTTGGGGCCCCGTTCGAAGCTCTGGACGCCGCCCAACACCAGCGCCGCCCGACCTATCCCGAGCCCCTCGACCGCGCGGTCGTTGACGTCGAGGATCACACCCTCCGCATCGTGAACGAAGACCACGTCTGCCGTGTGCTGGCCCAGCAGCCGGAAGCGGCGCTCGCTCCGCTCCAGCTCCTCTTGCGCACTGGCGCTCTCGCCCTGCAGCGCATAGGCCAGCGCGCCAACGAGAACCAGGGTCACGATGAGACCGAAGGCCGTGGCTCCTAGGCTCTCGCTTGCCGGGAGAGTCCCGGTGCGCATCAGGATGTCGTCGAAGGCGTACAGGAGGGTCGCGTATCCCGCCAAGGCCGCCGCGCACGTAACACCGGCGACGCGCCCGCCCACGAACGTTGCGAGCAGTGGGATCGCAGCAATGATGGGCATCGAGGCGCTACGCAGGCCGCCGCCCGCGATCCCGCTGAGCACGACCTCGGCGCTGAGCCCCAACACCAGGACGTAGCCGGTGGCGCGCAACGACCGCGTGAACAGCAACGTCAAGAGGGCCGCGACGTCCGTGATCATGGCTACGCCGAACGCGAAGAGCGCCACGGCGTTGCCCCCCCGGCGCACCTCGGCCACGAACAAGACGGTGTGGAGCGCGGCGAGCGCCAGGCTCACCGCCATGATGAGATAATGCTGTGGGGTCGCCGCCTGCTTGGCCGGCTCGGTCACGCCGCGCATCCGCGCACCGCTGGTCAGGGCGCCGGGGAACGGCGGGCGGGAATGGCTCCTGAGCTTCACCCGTTCATGGTGCTGCACGCATCCGGCCGACGCAATTTCACCGGAGCGCAGGAGCGCGGAGGTGACCGGGGCGGGGAGCTCTGCTGCCCCGGCCCCATCAGGAACTTCTGCCCGGGGGACTCCCTGGTCCCCCGAACGGAGCGCGCGCCGGCCGGATGGCCCGCGGCGGTCGCAGCGCGTATTGTCGGCGGAGCTGGTCGCCGCGTAACGGGTGCGGCACCACAAGGAGCAGCGATGGAACGACCTTCTGCGGACACAATCGCCTACTTCGATCGCCTGATGCCCAATGACCTCAGGGCAACCCGGGGCCAGATGTTCGGGCACCCATGCGCCTTCGTGAACGGCCACATGTTCTACGGCACCTTCGCGCAGTCGGTGGTCGTCCGCGTGGGCGCCGCGCGTGCCACGACGCTCGGCCTACCGATCTTCGAGCCCATGGCGGGACGGGCGTGGCGGGAGTACATCCAGGTCGAGCCGGGCGCCATCGAGGATGCGCGCCTCGCGGAGCTCCTCGAGCTCGCGCTCGATGAGACGGCCAAGCTTCCGCCCAAAGAGAAGAAGGCCCCAAGGAGGAAGTGATGTCCGATCCCAAGCACCCCTGGCCTCTGCCGTTGCGCGTCGGCATCCTCGTGGCGGCCGTGGGCGTGGCTGTTGTGCTCGTCACATCGGTGCAGCGCGCTCAAGCACCCGCTTCGCCGTCTCCGGCGGCAGTCCCACCTGCTCCATCTCCCGCGGCGGCACCTGCGCAGGAGGCGCCCCCGCCGGCTGAGATCGCCCCGGTCGTCCGGAGAGAAGAGGAGGCCTCCGCGCAGCGCGGTCCCGAGCGGCCGGTCGTTCAGCTCGAGCCCGCAGCGGCGGTGGTTCTCGAGCCGGTCTTTCTGTCTACTTCCAAGGCCATCGATCCCGCGGCCTTGGTTCCGCTCATCGCGCCGGATGTGGTGGCGCCGCCCCCCGACGTGCCGGAAGCGAAGCCGATCTTCATTCCGTCCTCCAAGTTCATGGACCCGTCGCTTCTCAACCGGCACAAGTAGCCTTCGGAGTGAGCTTCGAGCTCCTGTTCTACGCTGGGGCGGGCGTCCTGTTCGGCGCTGTGGAGCACGCGTTCCCGGCCAGAGCGCAGAGGCACTGGCGCCCCCAGCTGTGGACGGACGTGGCCTTCTACTGTGGGCAGGTCCTGGCCTTCAACGGCGCCGTCGTCGCCGTGCTGGTTTGGCTTCACGGGGTCATCCAGCAGGTCCCGGTCGGAGCGGTTCGTGGCGCGTTCTCCTCGATGCCCTTCGCCGCGCAAGCGGTCACAGCGATGCTGCTCAGCGACCTCTGCATCTATTGGTTCCATCGCCTGGAGCACCGGGTCGAGTGGCTGTGGCGATTTCACCGTGTGCACCACACCGCCGAGACACTCGACTGGGCTGCGGCCTTCCGCGAGCACCCGGTCGACGGCCTGCTCACGCGCCTTGTAGAGAACCTGCCCCCGCTGCTCCTCGGCTTCCCGCTCGAAGCGATCGCGGGCTTCGTGGCCTTCCGTGGTCTCTGGGGCCTGTTCATCCACTCGAATGTCGGCCTGCGCCTTGGTCCCTTCGAGTCGCTGCTGGGCGCGCCGCGTCTTCACCATTGGCACCATGACCGCGCCCGGAACAACGCCGTGAACTTCGCCAACCTGAACCCCATCATGGACCGCCTCTTCGGCACGTTCCACGACCCGCAGGGCCCGGCTCCCCGCGACTTCGGCGTCAACGAGGCGGCCGCGGATGGCTACGTCGGGCTCCTCGTGGAGCCCTTCGGAGTCTTCGGGGGGCGATCGGGGGGGCGAGGCGGGGTGCGTGAGTCAGGTGGCGTGACGGACGCGTCGCGCCCGCGTCGCGAGGGTGCTCAGGGCACGACGAGGGCGAACGAACCCTCGAGCTGACCCCCCACCGACCAGCGCACCGAATACGGGCCGGGCGACCGCATCTCGAAGGCCGCAAATGACGCCGGCTCCGCCACGCGCGCCCCGTCCGGACCTTCGATCTCCCAGCGCACCCACGGTTTCCCTTCGTCGAAGCCCTCGTGCGAGGCCTCGAGATACACCACCTCGCCCAGGGAGACGGCGAGCGGCTCACCCGCTCCCGCTGCGCCTGCGATCAACTCGAAGGCCACCCCGTGCACCCGCGCCGTGGCCGCCGCCCTGGCGCGTGCGGTGTGGGGGTGTGGGGACAGCGCTCCCGGCTTGTTGGCAGCGCCGAAGAAACCGGGCTCGAGGGCCTCGTCCCGCCAGTCACAGTGGACGTGCGAGGTGTAGATCTGAACGAAGTCAGCCCCTTCGTTCTTGCAAGCGGCGGCCAGCGTCGATAGCGACACGCCACCGCCAGGGGTGACGTCCGCGGCGTCGCCCCACATGTGGCGGGAGTTCTGCGCGGAGCCGTCGATGCCGTCGTTCCACCCTGGACTCCTGTAGCCGCTGTTCACCACGAGCGGCACGCCGAGCTTGGTTCGAATCGCCTGCCAATGCGCCACCATCTTGGGCGCGAGCACCCCCCAGCGGCCCTTGGCCGGGCTCATGAACTCCTTCAGCGCGAAGTTCTTGGCGAGCTTCAGCGAACCCAGCGCCGCCTCGAGATCGACGTAGCGGGTGGGAGGGGCGTACTGGCTGCTGAGCGGCTTCGGATACACGTAGGCGGGATCGGCGACGTTTGCTGCAGGCCACGCGGCGACACAGGCGTCGCCCGCTCCCGCCGCGCCGGGATAGCAGACCGTGGCCGTAGTCGTGGGGTTCGTGGGCGGGACGACTGGCGCCTGACCGTTCTTTGTGAGGCCGATGGACCCCCACTCCGAGCCCCCGGCGCCAACGGTGCCGGTCACCGCCCCCGGGGCGTAGCCGGCTGCGACCGCGGTGAACGTGTGGCTCCCGGCTGGGGCCACGAACGACCAGTAGGCGTCGCCGAGTCGCGCCCTGCGTGTGCGTCCGCAGGAACACACGACCAGCGCGTCCGACAGACGCACGGCGCCCACGGCGTCCGGAGAGGACGTCTTCCCGGCATCCCACACCACTCCCTGGAAGGTGCCTCCCCCAGTGCCCGGTTCGTTCGCGAGCGCCACCGCGCTGGTTGACCCCGGCTTCAGCTGAACGCTCTTCGATGACATCGAGGGTGCGTGCACCGTGGCAGACGTCGGTGCGGCGACTGCCACGGTGAGCGTCCCGCCTGCTGCGCGGTGCCAGGCCGAGCCGACAACGACCACCGCGTCAGCGACGGGAGCGCCGGCGGTCGTGGTGATCGTGAGCACCGCCTCGTTGTTGCCAGCCGGTGCCCCGGTCGGGCTCAACCCGAGCGACGCCCAGGTCTCTCCGGGACCGGTCACTGTGACGATGCGACTCGAGGGGGCGTAGCCCGGGGCGGTGGCGACCAGGGTCCAGGTCCCGGGGGCGAGCTCGAGCTCGAACAGGGCCTCGTCGCCTTTGACCGCCGCCGTTGATCCGTCAGAGGCGCTGACGATCGCGTTCTTGATCCGCTTGTTGCCCGCCTCCGCGGGATCGGCCGTGACGCTCGCGTCGAAGACCACCCCCAAGACGCGCCCAGGGCCCCCTGCGACCGGAGGGTTAGGCGGCTCGGCCGCGCCCGACAAGAGCTCGGGAATGCGGCCGAGCAGTCGGTCGCCAGGACAAGAGGTGGACGCCCCAGAGTGCTGCATGTGGCCCTTGACGGCGCTGGTGCTGAGCGGGATCCCGTGCTGGTCGGACAGCGCGGCCAGCAGGTTGCGCGTGGCGTTCAGCGCCGCCGTAGACGGCGTCATCGCGCCGATGGAGTCGCACTCGCCCGTCTGAAAGCACCCGACGAAGCTGACCCCGATGTTGCCGGTGTTGTGGTTGGAGACGTGCGCGCCGATGTACGCGGCCGGGCGGCCCTCGAAGATCCGGCCATCGTCGCCAACGAGGTAGTGGTAACCGACGTCGCACCAGCCGCGGGTGTCCATGTGGTAGGCCTGAATCGACCGAACGCGCGCCTCGATCGAGCCGCCGGTGCCGGGGGGCGTGAACGTGTGGTGGATCGCCATGCGCGACTTCTTGCCGTCCTTGCTGGTGCACTTCGTGGGCCGGGCGTTCCAGGCCGAGCGGGGCACTACGAGACCCGCTACCGACAACGCGCCGTCGCGTTGGCCGAGCCCCTCGGCCACGACGACCGCGTCAGGCGACTCCTCAGGCACGACGGCGGCGAACGCGATGTGCTCGATGGACAGGGCGCGGCGGGCGGGCAGCCGAAGTTGGGCGCCGAAGACGGTGGTGCCCGGATCGGCCCGCGCGACCAGATAGCGATCCTCCACGAAGGTGGCCTGCGCGGGTAGCCACGGCTGCGGATCTCCGAGGCGGTCGAAGCCGCGCACCTGAATCTCGTTCACCACACTGGACAGGAGCGCGGCGTCGTTCACGTCGAGCAGCAGACCGATGCGCGTCGCACCCGCTGGTGCCGCCAGGATCCTGCTCTCGGCCCAATCGGCGCCGAGGACGAGATCCGTTCCGGCGAACAGGAGCTCGTCGGGGGCCTCGAGGTCAGACGCGACGGGCAGAGGGAGCTGCTGGCCAGGCTCGCACCCGAGGGTGACGGTGGCTACGGCGAGGATGTACGGCGCGAAGCGGTGAGCTATCGAGGAGCGCGCGGTCGTTCGGTGCACAGGTCCTCCGCAGTCGGCCGACGGGCCGGGAGGCCTATCTAACGTCAGGTCGGAGCGCGGCGCCAGCTGACTGCCACGTGTGCTGCGCCATTCGCGCTCCGCGGTTCGGGCTCTGCCTTCAGTCGCGCAGGAAGTGGCAGGTGTAGCCGTTCGGGTGCTTCTCCAGGTAGTCCTGGTGATAGTCCTCGGCGGCTGTAAAGGTGCCGGCCTGCACCACCTCCGTCACAACCGCGGAGGGCCAGCGTCGGCTGGCGTCGACCTTCTTGATCACCTCGCGTGCCACCCGCTCTTGCTCGGCGCTGGTGGAGAAGATGGCAGAGCGATACTGCGTCCCCACGTCGTTGCCTTGGCGGTTCCGGGTGGTGGGGTCGTGCATGCGGAAGAACCACCGCTCGAGCAGGTCCGCGAAGCTGACGCGCGTGGGATCGAAGACGATTCGCACCGCCTCCGCGTGGCCGGTGCGGCCGGTCTTCACGTCTTCGTAGGTCGGCCCTGCGGTGGGGCCGCCCGTGTAGCCCACCTCGGTCTCCAGCACGCCCGGGATCGCTCGGAGGAGGTCCTCCATCCCCCAGAAGCACCCGCCGGCAAGGATCGCCGTCTCCAGAGTAGCGGAGCAGCTCGCCTCCGCGTCGGCGGCAGGCTTCGGCGCGCAGGCGTTGTCCGTCTTGGCCTCGGGGTGCGTCGGAGCGCCGCCGAACGCCGCCGCCCACTCGGCGTAGCCCTGGCTCGCGAGCTGCGACGCGGACACGAAGCGGAGCGCGGCCGAGTTGATGCAATAGCGAAGCCCTGTGGGCTTCGGGCCGTCTGGGAAGACGTGGCCGAGGTGCGCGTCGCCGGCGAGCGAGCGGACCTCGTCGCGGGACATTCCATGGCTGACGTCGCGCTTCACGCGGACACGCTCAGGAGCGACGGGACGGGTAAAGCTGGGCCAGCCCGTGCCCGAGTCGAACTTGTCGCGCGAGCTGAACAGGGGCTCGCCCGTCGTTACGTCGACGTAGAGGCCATCTTCGTGGTGGTCCCAGTACCGATTGCGGAACGGCGGCTCCGTGGCATCCCGCTGCGTCACCTCATATTCGAGAGGACTCAGACGGGACCTCAACTCGGCATCACTCGGCTTCTTGTACGTCGCGGTCGGCATTCGGGCAGCGTCCTCCGTGGCATTGGCCGTCGATGGTCTCGGTGCGCTCTCCGGCGACCGCCGGTCGAGCAGTGGGGTTCCCGCCGCGCGACCCGGCTCGCTCTCCGACGGCGGGGGAGGGGCGGCCGTACTTCGGGCGGTGCAACTCAGCGCCAGCGTACACGACAGAAGAGGAGCCAGGTGACGGAAGGCAGGCATCGGACACACGCTCTTTCCCGGGGACGGATGGGGGAGTGGGTGGCCCCGGCGCGACGCTGGCAGCGTCGCGACCACGGGACGGTAGTACTGCAAGTTCAACGCGCCCAGCGCTAGCGGGGAGCGCCGGCTTAACGCCCCAGTACGGGCGCGGTTACCTCGAGCGAGGTGAGGCCGCCCGTCGAGGTCAGCGGGGGCGCCGCTTCGGTGGTTCTACTGACGGCCCGGCATCGAGCGCCCGACTGCGGGGATCCCGCACAACGGCCCGACCGCGGGATTGACGCGGGACGGCCGCGCCGGCACATGGAGGGCGCTCATGTGGCCTGTCCTCTTCTGGCTGCCGGCGGAGCTCCCGTTCATCGGGGGGCGTCCGGTGTTCACCTACGGCGTCTTGCTGGGCCTCGCCTATCTGGTGGCGTGGTGGGTCGCCCTGGCGCGCGTGCCCAGCGAGCTCGAGAGCCGCGCTAGAGTTGCGTATCTGCTCACGGGCGTCAGCGGGTGGCTGGGTGCCCGCTGGCTCGGCCCCACGGTCGACCACGCGGCGGAGCCTCTTGTCGGCGGGACCTTGTGGCCCGGAATCCTGGCTTCGTTCGTCACGCTGGCGCTCGCGAGCCGCGCGCTGCGCCTGCCCCGCGCCGTCCTGATCGACGCGGCGTGCCTAGGAGCGGCAGTTGGCATCGGGGTCGGTCGCGTCGGTTGTTTCCTCCACGGATGCGACTACGGCGTCGCCTCGGCAGCGTGGTGGGCGGTCGAATGGCCCACCTGGAGCGGAGAGTTCGGTGGCGCGGCCACCGACTCCACCGCCACCCTGGGGCGTTTGCCAGTGCAGTTGCTCGAGAGCCTCGCTGCGCTCGGCCTGGCTGGCTTGATAACGCGGGTGACTCGTCCCGGCGCCGCGACGTGGGTGTTCTTCGTGGGGTACGCCTTCGTTCGCTTGTTTCTCGAGCGGCTTCGCGGCGACCCTAGCGCGGCGACGCAGCCGCTCGGCCTCGGGTTCACGGTGGGGCAGATGACGAGCTTGGGGGTCCTCCTGGTCTGCGGCCTCGCGCTTACCCGCCGTTACATCGGGGGCCGGCGCGCTGTTCACAGGGCTGGATCCGTCGATAAAGTCGACTAAGAGCAATAGGTTATCGGAATTGTCTGCTCTCGCGTGTTGACGCCTTCGACGGCTTCTGGCACAACCCGCGGCCTCCTTCGAGGGCATCTACATGCCTCCGGGGCAGCTGGTTCGGAGCGTCGAACCGGGCGAGTCAAGAAAGCTCAAAAAAAGCGCTTGACGGGTTCAGGGTCCTGAGTAGAGTCCGCGCTCCCAACTGACCGGTTGGGTCGCCTGGCGGTAAGCCGGGTTGGCGGGCACAGTCCTTATCTTTGTAAGACGGCGAGAAATGCTCGCTCTTTG
>SXGT01914481.1_pt1 | contig 39620 bp, 53 predicted proteins | sample 3176221 | NCBI WGS metagenome assembly SXGT01 (sample SAMN11356862, study PRJNA531348) | freshwater metagenome | isolation source: freshwater sample F1-120 | place: China: Fuxian Lake, Yuxi | collected 2017-12-25 | reverse complement strand
CGCGAGTGCCCGTCTCTCCGGGCTGTCACGCCTACGTAAGCGGGGGCGTTCCCTGTTTCCGTTGTCCCTAGTTGGGACTTGGAAACTCTAGTTGAGTGTCGGCTTCCTGGGATTGGGGTCGCACAGCTCGGCTCCGGACGGCGGGACGGAGGCGAGGCGCACTCGCTCGAGGGCCTCGCCGGCACGGTTCTTCGCTCGGGTGAGGAGACGGATCGCCTGGTCGTCGTCGACCACGGCGCGGAGCTGGGCAGCCTGGGCCTCGAGCAGTGCCGCACGGGTGAGTCGGGATGTGTTCTCGGCGTCGAGGACAGCCTCTACGGCGGCGAAGTACTCGGCCTTCGCGGCCTCGAGAGGGGAGCCCATCAGACTGCTTCCTTCGGGCGCACCAGGCGCAGATAGGCGACGGTGTTGCACGCGCGCTGCGCGGTCAGGGTGGCCTCGCCGAGGCGCTGCTCCGCCGCCCCGTGCTCGGTGAGAGCGCGGAGCCAGGCCGCCTTGGTCTCCAACAGTCGGACCTCGGCGTTCTGGGCGAGGGCCCTGGCGCTGCGCTGCTCGGCCAGGGCCTCCTCGGCTCGGGCCTGGGCGGCGGCGAGCTCGTCGACGAGGCCGGTCACGATGGCACCCACGTGGGGGCGAAGCTGTCCAGCTCGAGGATCAGATGGTCGACCCTCGAGCGGAAGAGCACGACGAGCTCGGCGCGCTGCTCGTCGGAGATGGCGCCGACGGCGATCGCCGTGGCGATCAGGCCCGTGGCCGTCTTGAGGGCCTCGAGGCTCCTGGCGGCCTCGAGCTCCTGAATGGCGAGGGCGTAGAGGCTGAGCGCGGTGGTGGTCACGACGCGGCCTCGAGCTCGGCAGGGGCGCCCGACATGCCGGACGGGGAAGGCGGCTCACCGCACGCGAGCTCCCCTACCAGCTCGACAAGGGGGGCGAGCGCGGGATGGGTGATGTACAGGGCAGCGCATCCGCGCTGCAGGAGCCCGAGATCCTCGAGTACCCCTCCAGGGTCGGAGCCGGCGCTCTTCGCCACCCCCACGTGCCCGAGCTCGCGAGCGAGCGAGGTCTTGCCCGCGACGATGGCACGACGCAGGGCTTCCGCCCCGACGCAGGTCTCCGAGGTGCCGCTCCCCCCGCACGCCTTGCACGTGACCCATTGGCCGCCGGAGATGAACTCGAGACGCAGGAGTGCCCGTCCCTTACCGTCGCACTCGGCGCATGCCACCGCGTAGATGAAGCCGTAGACCCTGGCCTCCGCGGGCAGGCTCCCCTTCTGGAGGCCGCTCACGCCGCTCTCCTGGATCTGCCCTCGAGCGCCGCGACGAGCTCGCCGAGGACCTCGGCGGCGCGCCCCGAGGCGAAGACGCGGGCCCTCACGGAGGACTGCGCCGCCTCGCGCATGCCGGCCTGCTTGTCGTGAGGGAGGAGCCTCGCCCAGCTATCGCCGAGCGTCGATGCGGCGTCCCCCTGGAGCCTGGCCACCACCTCGGCCTCCACCTGGGCGGTGTCCCACGCCATCCGGGCCCGGGAGAGGGCGTCGCTCGAGCGGCCTTGCTCGAGCAGGGCCTTGGCCTCGAGAGCGAGGCGTTCGACGTTCTGTGCGTAGCCCGGGTCGGCCACCTGGCTCAGGGCCTCGGCGGCGGAGTGGGAGGCCTGGGACCAGAGCGCGGCGAGCTGCGCCAGCCAGGAGATCGAGGTCTGCCCGAGCGGGGGGACCGGGTCGGAGGGAGGAGAGGGCAGCGTGGGGGGCGTCGGGAGACGGGCCTCGCCCGAGGGCTGGCCGTCCGACCAGCACCGGCCGCAGAGCCCATCGATCGAGGGGCGGTCGGGGAGCTTGCGGCCACAGCCCTTGCAGCGGGGCAGGGTGTCGAGGACGGGGCTCATGAACGGACCTCGCTTTCCTGGAGCGCGCCGGCCTGGCTGATGCGCCCCCAGATCTCTTCGAGGGTCGGCGTCTCATGGAGACCGCACGCGTCGCAAAGGTCCACCGTCGGTCCCTCGCAAAAGCCGTCTCGATGGATGGCTGAATTTCCCTCCGCGGGCTCTCCGCAAAAGGCGCACACCAGGTCGGCGCTCACGCTGCCCTCATCGGGTCGCTCTTGCCGCCCTGGAGAAGACGGAGGGCTGGGCGCGCGGGCACCTGGGCGAGGAGGCTGGAGGCCTCAGCGAGGGAGCGCTGGGCCGTCACCAGGGCCCAGGCAAAGGGCGCCGGGAGGTGGGGCCGGAAGCGCTCGAGCGCCTCGAGCGCGGCGTGGACCTTGACCCGGGCGAGCTTGCCGCCGTGGCTCTGGAGCCAGGTGGCGGCCGTCCCGTCACGGAGGCGCGCGGCGAGGCCGGGGGCGGCGGGGTCGCCGAGCTCGGCGAGGGCCCGGGTGAGTGTCTCGAGAGCGCGGCGTAGAGCGTAGGTCACGGCGAACATCCTCCTGGCCCGCGGGGTGTTGGTGCGGGTGAAGATGGATGATGGTTCCAACTTGCTACGGTGTCAACTCGCTACATAACTTTTGTGGGACAGGGTGGGAGCGACATCGGGCAGCTCGGGGCCTCTTCGGTGAACCCTCGACGGGCGCACCTCTCGCCACATGAACGAAGGACGCGTCTTGCCCGTACCCCTCCACCACCTAGACTCGAGGATCCCATGGACGAAATGACCATCACGCTAAAACTCCGCTGCTTCTCCAGGACAAGCGATAGCTCGGGCCTCGTGGTCGCGACGTGCCCCTCCCTCGACATCAAGTCGCAGGGGACGAACCCGGAGCAGGCCAGGGCGGCTCTCCAGGACTCCATCGAGCTCTTCCTTCGGCACTGTTGGAAGCGCGGGATCTTCGAGGAGGTGCTCCGCCGACGCGGCTTCGAGCCGTGCGCGGACGGCGACGGCGACGGGGCATGCGACGTCATCCACATCAGCGAGCGACCCGACGCGTTCGAGTCATGGACCGGGGACTTTGAGGTCCCGTTCCACCTCGTCGCGGAGGCCCAGCGCCTCCGCCAGGGGGTCGCGTGCCCGCAGGCATAGCCTCCATCCCGCCCTCGACCCTGAAGGGGATCCTGGAGCGGTACGGCTGGCAGCTCCTGGACGAAACCTCCAACGTCTGGCTCTACGAGGATCCCGCCGATCCGAAGGCGGAGCCACTGCCGATCCCCAAGCACGGGGACGAGGTCGACACGGAGATCATGGACTGGGTCGCCCACCACCACGGCCTACAACCGGCGATCATGGACGCGGTCCGGCGCCATGTCGCGCCGTCAACACCACCTCCTCCGCCCTCGTCGCCACCTCCGCCGTAGTGGTCGTGCGGGGCTGCCCCACAATGGTACCGCCCGCTAATCCGACCACCCGACGACCTCACCCCCAATGGCCGACCTCGCTCGATTTCGCGCAACTCCCGCCGACGAGCGGCCGATGAGGGGACATGAAAGGGTCGTCTTTTGAGTGGTTCGACTTGGCCCGTAACCGCGGCGTCCTGGAGCTGGCCGAGCGCGTGACGGCGCCCGGTCCACCCCTGGAGCTGCATCTTCTCGTCCTCCCCCTGGGCCTCCCGGGTGAGCGCCTCACCTGGGTCAAGGCTGCCTGGTGGGAGGACGAGCGGGGCAGGCACCTCCGCCGGCAGATCGTGGGACGCGCGTGATGGTGCTACGGTCGACCCATGAGCGCGACGTTCGAGATCGAGGTCAAGATGCGCGAGCCGGCCACCGTGGCGGCTCTGGCTGCACTCTTCGAGGCAGCCGTCGAGGAGCGAGAGCGGGCCGGAGAGACGCCGCTCACCCGCGCCGTGGAGACGTTCGCGGGCGCGATCGACGCCGAGGGGGTGCTGGGCGGAGTGGCCTCACCGCCCAAGCTTGCGAGATAGCGCCTTCAGTCTGTCGAGGGCCTCGTCGATCTTTTTGACGTCCTTTCCAGCGGTAGCCCCGGGACCGACCTTGGCCACGGCGCCGCAGGCCGGGCACTTCTCCTCGTGACCCGCGTTCAGGTCCAGGAGCCGGATCTGGATTTCGTGGCCGCAACCCGGGTTGGGGCAGGGCACCCCTACGGTCTTGTCTTTGAGCTCGCTCATCGCTTCTCCTTGGTCTCCCCGTGTCGCTCGCCGCGGAGCACCTTGCTTCGGAGGCCCTTGCCCACGCGCTCGGCGTGCAGCTCCGCAAAGATCAGTCGCTCGCACCACTCGAGGAACGTGAACTCGGGCGAGCCCGGGTAGGCGCGGACCTCGGCGATCGCGGCCTCACTCACGACCCCCGCCTCCCGGAGGGCTCGGATCGCCTCGGCCCGGGCAGGAACGGGGTCGGGTGGGTCACGATCGGGGGAACCTTCGGGGGGCCGCCCCCGTGGTCCCTCTTCGGTCATTAGCCATTCCGCGGTGACCCCGAGAACTTTCGCGTAGGCCGCAAGCTTCGGGCCCGACGGCCGCGGCTGTTTTCCCGACTCGATCTTCGAGATGTCCCCGTGGGACATCGGGAAGCCTGAGAGGCGGGCGAGCTCGCGCACTCCGACGCCCGCGGCCTCGCGGGCCGCCCTGAGCCTTTCGCCAATGCTCGTTGTCACTGGTTCGTTTTCGCACCATTCACGCGAGACGGGAACCGCTCCTCTGCGCGGCACTCGTAGCAAGTTGACACCGTAGCAAGTTGGAACCATACTTGCCGGATGCGGAACCACAGGCGGACCCTTGGATCTCGATTTTACGAGGGCACCCGTCTCCTCTGGGGGGTGCTCGAGACGCGCGAGCTGACCATCTCGGCGGCAGCCGAGCTCCTCGGGTGGAGTCGCGGAACCCTCAGCAACGTCCTGTACGGTGAACGTCTCCCCGGTGTGGGGATGCTCGCCAAGATCCTGGAGGTCTTCGGGGTCCCCCTCGAGGCCTGGGCCCAGGCCCCTACTCAGCCCTTCATTCCTCCCGCCGCCCGCGAAGCCGCTGAGCCCGCCCGAGGTGCCGCGTGAGCCCGCCTCTCCATCTCGTCCCCTCATGCGGAGAACCTGCGCCATCTCCTCCGGCCGACGAGGGGAACGCGTGCGCAGTACCCCCGCTCACCGAGGCCGAGGCCGACGAGCTCGCGCGCCGACGGCTCTCCATGGCCACGTCGGGGACCTGGCCCCTGGCCAAGGGTTTGCTCCGCACCTGCCATGGCTGCGGCGCCCACGTCGCGCACCTGGGCGGAGGGGACGGCGACGAGCCCTGTCCCCGGTGCCTGGCGCTGCTCCGGAGCCCCGAGCTGGTGGCCGAGGAGCGGGAGGAGATCCTTATCCTCCTCGTCCACGGGCGGGCGCTGGTGGCCGAGGCCGAGATGCGGCGAGCTCGGCTCGAGCGGCTCCTGGAACGAGGTACGCCGTGAGCGCACCCATCGGCAACGGCCAGCTCGAGGTCCTCGGGCTCGAGGACCCGGAGGCCGCCTGGGTGGACCAGGTCCACCTCCAGGAGGTCGACGAGGAGACCGCTCGCTTCGACGACGAGCGAGCCGCCCGCGTCGCCCAGGTCCTCGGCGACGACACCGAGCCCGGGACCTGGAGCCGTCGGCTCGCCCTTCGCAACACGCCCTGAATACCGACTTCGCGCGCGGCAATCGGGCCGCGCGTTCTCTCGTGGAGTGCCCATATGCAACATGCGAGTAAGCCCCCCCCCCGTCTTCAAGGGCTGGAAACCGGTCAGCGCCGAGCAGGCGCGGGCGATGTCCGCGCGTCGGTGCCAGGCGCCCAAGGCGGCCGGCAAGCCGTGCGGCAAGGAGTCGGAGAGCCACTGGACGAACAACGGCCGATTGACCTCGCTGTGCGCGGGGTGCCGAAAGCAGCTCGTCGGCCTCAGCGAAGAGGAGCGTGCGGCCCCTCCCGAAGAGCGTCAGCTCGCCCTCTTCGGCGCTCCACCCAGCAAGGCCGGTCGGGCGAAGGGGGGGGCATGCGTAGCTCCGTAGGTCGATGAGCGCCGACATCGTCACCGCCGCGGCGCTCCTCGTCCTGGGCCTGCTCTCCGCGATCGTCGCCGGACCTCGACGAGGCCGCCCGTGATCGCCTTCCTGCGCGACCACGTGGCCCCCACGCTGGTCCCTCTCGCGTGCCCAGCTCCGCCCACGCCCACCAGGGCGAGGCCTGGCCCCAAGCCGAAGCTCGCGCCCGGCGAGCGCCGCGCCTACTACCGCGACGTCGCGAGGGAGCGGCGACGGGCCCGCGCGGCCGCGGGGATCTGCGACGTGTGCCGGGGCGCGCTCGACGTTCCCGGCCAGCGCTGCTCGGCCTGCAAGAAAGCGAGGCGGCGATGACGGCGCGCCCCGACATCAAGGCCGACGTCGAGCGTCGCGTCGCGGACATCGGGAGGCGCTTCGAGGCGCGCGACCAGGAGCGGGCCTCGCCGTCGCCCTGGCGCCTCCCGATCCGGCTCTACCGCTCGACGAAGGACAACGTCGGCCGCGAGCAGCTCGAGGACCTCGTCCGCTTCTTCGCCAAGCCTCTCGTGGTCGACGGCGTGGGCGAGACGGCCGAGGAGCTCGACGCCGCGAAGGAGCGCCTCCCGATGTGGTCGCTGACGGTGACTGACGGCCGCGGCTGCAAGCTCCCGAACGTCACCCTCGTGACAGCGCTCGGGATCGACTGCGACGAGCCGGAGGCCTGCACCGACAACTTCTCCTCGCGCCTCCACCCCCTTGGGCTCGCCGCGGCGATCCACACCAGCTTCCGGGCCGAACCCCGCGCCCGGAAGCACCGGCTCGTCTTCTCCCTCTCTCGCCCGATCACACCGGGAGAGTTCGCGCTGCTTCGCCCTCTCGTCGGGCAGTGGCTCGGCCGGGTGGCCGGGATCGTCGTCGACCCCCGCGTGAAGGACGCGGGCCGGCGGTGGTTCGTGCCGGCGGTCCGGAGGAACAAGCCCTACTCCTGGCGGATCCTCGCGGGGCGCCCCCTGGACCCCGAACCGTGGCTCGCCGAAGCCCGAGCCCGGGCCGCCGAGGAGGAGCGCGCGAGGTCCTGGGACCAGGCGCAGATCCCCCCTCGTCCGCCCCCAGCGCCTCCGCCCCCGGGAGGGGTAGGCCAACGTCCCTCGGCGCTCGAGCGGGCTCGGCTCTACGTCGCCCGAACGCCCGGCGCGGTGACGGGTCAGGGTGGCGGCGCCGCCACGATGGCGCTCGCCTCCAAGCTCGTGAGGGGCTTCCTGCTCACCGACGACCAGGCGCTCTCCCTCCTGCTCGACTGGAACGCCACGTGTAAGCCTCCCTGGTCGCGCAAGGACCTCGAGCGGAAGGTCCGGGAGGCGCGGCAGAAGAGCCGGCTCCCCGAGGGCTTCCTCCTCGAGGCGGAAGGGCGGCGCGCTTCATGACGGAGGAAGGCGCCGATCGCGAGCTGCTCGACTACCGGCCCGAGGACCTGCACCTCGCGTGCGAGCGGGTGGCGGAGATCCTCGCGCGAACGGACAACGTCTTCGAGCGCGGCGGTGCCCTCGTGAGGGTCGGCGGCGGCGACCCTGGCCCGACCCTCACCCGCCAGGCCTCCGACGAGGAGGCCGCCGAGGCGCTCCGTCAGCAGCCAAGGATCATCCCGCTGACGGGCGCCACGCTGCGCGCCCTGCTCGCCGCACGCCTCGTCGTGCGGCGCTGGGTCCCCAAGAAGGGGGGCGAGCCGGAGGCCGTCCCTGTCCGCGCCCCCGACGATCTGATCAAGGCCACGCTGGACGCGGGCGCCTGGTGCGGCCTGCGCGCCCTCAACGGGATCAGCGAGACCGCCTTTCTTCGGCCGGACGGCACCGTGGTCACCGAGGCCGGGTTCGATCGGGCAACGGGCTACTACCTCGCGCCCACGTCCCCGTTCCTCCCCGTGCCCGAGCGTCCTACGCAGGAGGACGCTCGGGCCGCCCTCCTCGAGCTCGAAGAGCCCTTCCTCGACTTCCCCCATGTGACGCGCGAGCACCGCATGGTGGGCCTCTCCGCCATCCTCACCCTCCTGGCGCGCCCCGCGATCCACGGCAACGTGCCCGCCCACGTCTTCGACGCGAGCACGAGGGGGACAGGCAAGAGCCTCCAGAGCGACGTAGTGGCGATCATCGCTACGGGGAGGGAGAGTCCAAAGATGGGCTGGCCGTCAAACCCCGAGGAGCTCGCCAAGGTCCTGGCGGCCTACGCCATGCGAGGGACCGCGCTCATCAACTTCGACAACGTGACAGGCACCCTCGGGGGCGCCGATCTCGATCGCTGCATCACCGCCGGCGGCAAGGTGGAACTCCGCGTCCTCGGCTCGCTCGAGCAGCCGTCCTTTCAGTGGAGGGCGCTCATCGTCGCCAGCGGCAACAACGTCGAGCTCGCCGGGGATACGACGAGGCGCGCGCTTGTCGGCCGCATGGAGAGCCCCCTCGAGAACCCCGAGGAGCGCTCCGGGTTCCGATACCCGAACCTCCTCGCCTGGGTCCACGAGAACCGGGCCCGCCTCGTCAGGGCCGCCCTGACAATCCTCCGCGCCTACGTGGTGGCAGGTCGGCCCGACATGAGGCTCCGTACCTTCGGCTCCTTCGAGGCGTGGGCGGCCCTCGTCCCCACGGCGCTCGTGTGGGCGGGAGGCGCCGACGCGATGGTCTGTCGGCCCGAGGTGACAGGGGCGCCCGAGGCGAGCAAGAGCGCCTTGCTTGTCGTGATCGAGCACTGGCCTCGGCTGAGCAACGGGCAACCCATGACGTTGAGCCGCGCCGTCGCCACCCTCTATCCACCACGGCCCCCTCGCGACGCCGGCCCCCTCGCCCCGGACGGGTTCCAGGAGTTACGCGACGCTCTCGGAGGTGCCACCAACACGAAGCCTGGAATGGTCCCGAGCCCAAGATCGCTCGGGAAACTCTTCGCCAAGCAACGGGGCAGGGTCGCGGGAGGTAAGAGGTTGGTGGGCAAACCCGACCGCAAGGGTGTGATGGAGTGGGTCGTGGAGAGCGCCGGGTGTGCCGGGTCTGCCGGGTCTGATTCACCCCATGCCGCGCGTGAGAACACTCACTCATCTCCGCCCGTAAATGGAGCAAAAGAAACCCGGCAAACAAGGCATACCCGGCAGGAAGGATCCGAGGAGCGAGATTGGACCGCCGAGGCCGACGCCTTCCTGGGGGGTGGACCGTGAAGCCCATGGAGGTCTCATGGGTCGTGATCTTGGCCTTCATCCCTCCGGACCCGCCAGACGGCCCGAGGCTGTACGGCCCCCTCAAGACCGAGACGTTTCCCAGCGGTGTCGTGCTCCTGACGGGAGGGACGCCCGAGCCAAAGGCCCAGCCAGAGACGCTAGCCACTCATGGAAGGATCGCTCAGGACGAGCTTCGAGGCACCGGCCCATGGGAGGGACGTAGGCATGAGCAAGGCTCGTCTGAGGGCCTGCCAGGTGGCAAGGATGACGGGTAGGCAAAACACCCCGAAGGGGGATACGGGGGCCCCATCCCCCGGTCAGGAGTCGGCCCTGTACGGGTTTTTTGCCCTTTTTTCCTCCAATCAGTTGCCCATTCACCCCATGGAAGCCCCACGAAATGCCCGCCAAAGCTGCCGTTTTCACCAAGAAGGCGAACGCCCGCATCCGCTTACTTCGGGCCAAGGGCGAGCCAGGCGACCGGATCGCTCAGATCCTCAAGAAGGAGCGCCTGGCCGACGTGTCCCCGGCCACGATGCGCCGCCAGATCCGGAAGCTCGAGGCTGGCGCCGAGGCGCTCTTGCCCACCGAAGCCCCATCCTCGACGTCCTCTCCCTCTGCCGCCGAGGTCCCGGGCGCTGGGGTTCCGGAGAACCTGGACGAGGTTCTCAGCGGCTCAAGCCTGGAGCAGCTCGCTCGGGCCCGGACGCGGGTCCTCACGGCGCTCACCGCGGCAGGGGGCGCCGACGGGGCGGAGGGGAGCACCCGGGAGGTCGTGGCCCTGGCCGGCGCCCTGGTGAAGATTACCGACGCCGAAAGGAAGCTCGCTCCCAAGGCAGAGGACAAGGGGGGCGTCTTCGTCACCAGCGCCGACATGCAGGCCGCGGGCGAACGGGCGAAGACGTTCCTCCGCAACTGCCTCGCCGAGGCCCGGGCCCGGAAGGCGGCGGTGTCGTGAGATCGGGGCTCTTCCGGGTGGCCTGGGCCCTCGAGTCGGCCCAGCTGGACGTCTTGGGATTTCAGACGACCCTGGGGTTCGCCCTGGCGGGGCTCATGTACGAGGTGCGCGACTGGCTCCGGGGAGCGGAGCGAGAAGGGAGAAGGTCGATGAACGAGTGGACCCAGGCCGATCAGTGGGACTACCTCGACAGGCGAGTCACCTACCTCGAGCAGTTCATGGTCGCGGTCGAGAAGGAGCGGGCGGCGGAGCGTCAGGCCCTCGAGCAAGTCCGTGCCGAGCTCGAGGAGCGCAGGCGCTCCGCCGCGGTGGACCACATGACGTACACCCTTCGCCATAAGGCGGACGCCCGGGAGATCTCCATGCTGAAGGCCGAGCTTGAGGAGGAGCGGACGGCGAGGCGCGACAACACCTTCGAGCGGGACCGATGAGCGCGCCCCGCTCCGCGCGACCCAACCCGGAGGACTGCCCCGTGCCCGGTCCGGGCTTCGTGCCCTGGGCGCCGGCGACCTAGCCGCGGGGAACCGGTGACCTATCTCGAATAGGTCGACAGCCCGAGCCCGACGTGCAGGCCCTAGAGCCGGTTCCCGGTCACGCGGTCGTTCAGGTGCTGGGGCCCGACGAAGGCGCGCGCTCCAACGGCGATGGCGCCCCCCATGCCGGGCGCAGGGCTCTGCGTGTTGGTCACCGTCGCGAGCTTGGCGGTCATGGCGCCGAGCCCCACGAAGCCCGACTTCATGTCGACCCCGGCGCTATCCAGGCCGAGCAGCTCGATCGCCAGCATGGTCAGCGCGTCGAGTTGGTTCGGCGACCGGTTCCTCTTGCCGCGCACCGCAACCCACGTGGTCAGTTGCTTCTCGGCCTTCGACAGGTCGACGCCGGCCGCGTGGAACATGCGCCCCTTCTGGTAGGGGGTGCCCATGGGAAGCGCCCTCTCCGTCTTCGTGTGCGAGCTGTAGATCTCCCGGACGAAGACGACGCCCGGCACGCGCTGGGGGATCCAGTCCTCTTTGACGACGACGATGGACAGGCGTGAGCCAAGCCAGCTCTCGGCGAGGATGGCCTCTGCCCTGAGGTTCTGGACGACCATATCGCCCCCCTTGTTCGTCTCGGCCAGGATGAGATCGCACCCTCCGGCCACGTAGAGCCGGAGCGCCTCGCGACCCCACGAGGCCTGCGGGTATTTTCTGGTGTGGTCGCCGAGGACGCAGACGCGCCCATCGTGAAGCAGTCCGCCCTCCATAAGTCCCGTGTCGTCGCTGCCCTGTCGGGCCGTCGAGGCAGGGTCGAGCGCGAGGACCCGGCGCGCAAAGCGGGCGGGTGCCGGCGCGCGGTACTGGTCGATCCAGGCCTGCTGAGCGGTCGCCTCGTCCTTGCCGGTGGGCATGATGCCCCGCAGCTTCTTGTCCCCCTCGGCGGTCCCCCCCATGAGGGCCTCGAGGTTTTCGATGTGCCCCTTCCCTAGGTTCCCGCGGTTCTCGCGCACGTCCAGGCCGAGCAGGATCCGATGCGTCTCCGGGTGCTGCTCGGCCTGCGCCATGAGCTGCAAGAGCAGGGGGTGGCCCGCCTCCGGCGTGGCGTCCCAGACGACGCGAGAAGCGCCTTTCCGGGTGGAGAGCCAGACGTTGCGGAAGGCCACATCCATGGTCGCCTCCGGCCAGCTCTGGAGCTCGCACATCCAGAAGATGTAGTAGTTGTCGCCCTCGATCCCCGAAGGCACCTCCGGGGTACACACGAGGGCCTTCGCGCCGTTCGGCCAGACGAGCGTCCCTCCTCCTCGGCTCTGGTAGAAGACGGGCTTGAACCAGGGCGGGGCGTACTCGATGAGGCTGTTGACCTGCACCTCGACGGTGCGCGTCTCCTTCGTGGCGGCCAGGCCGACCGTGGGCGCTCGCCCGGCCTCGACCTCGAAGTTGATGAAGTGCGCGATCGAGATCGTCTTGCCGAAACCTCGGGCGCCGAGGAAGCCCCAGGAGAGCCAGTCGCCATCCGGCGGGAGCTGCTTGCTCCGCGCCCACCAGGTCCAGTCATAGGCGAGGGCGGCCAGGGCCTGGGTCGAGAGCCTCGCCAGGATCGCCTCGAGTTCCTCCTCCGCGCGGTCCCCGTAGAGGTCGAGCAGCTCGTCGGCGAAGCGGTCCGCGGCCCCGAGGTCGATCCCCTGAGCTCCCCCCTCGACGGCGCTCATGCAGCCGCCGGCGGAGCGGCCATCAGCTTCGCCTCGTACGCGGCGACCATCATCTCTCCGTCCGGATCGGGCGAGCCGTCTGGCAGTGTGAGCGGCCCGCGACCCGTGGCGGCTCGGGCCTCGTTCACCCGGGTGACGACGGCAGGGTTCAGGGCGGACAGCTGGATCGCCGGGGCGGTGGCGACCGATGGGGCGAGCTTGGGCGGCTCGACCTCGTACTCCTCCGCGAGCGCGTCGACGTGCTCCTGGTCGATAACGAAGCCGTTCTTCCGGGCGAGGTCGATGTCCTCGAAGAAGGCCTTCCGGCGGGCGTGCAGCTCGGCGCGCCGCTCCTTGTCCTCCTTCAGCTTGGCGGCCTTGTCGGGGTCGGGCAGGAGATAGACGCGCTTCGGCGCGAGGCTCGAGTCCCCGAAGTTGACGGCGGTCCAAACATCCACCAGGCCCGTCTGGAACCCACGCGTCAAGACCTCGAAGTCGCCCTGGAGTTTGGTGCTGGCCACCCCGAAGAGGATGCTGAGGTCGACGCCTGGCGCGCCGCCCTGCGCCCCCAGGATCCCATCGGTCCCCAGGTAGATCCGAGCGGCGGCGACGGAGGCGCTCTTCACCAGCTCGAGCCACACTTGCCAGGCCGTCGAGCTGTTGACCATGAAGTCGATCTTCGAGCCGGAGGGACGGAGTGCGATCGGCGAGTCTCCGGTAGCGATGGCCCTGAGGGCCTCATAGAGCGCCGCGGCCTCGGGCGTGAGCGTGTCGGCGCCATCGGCCTGGATGGGCATGCCGGAGGGCATCTCGCCCACGACCTTGGCGGAGCCGTGCGCCACGGAGCCCTTGCTCCAGTCCCTCCGGGCGTAGGCATGCGTGGGCCAGACGATGGCGGCGGGGAGCAGACACGCGTCGTGCTTGAACGCGTCGAGCTCGTGGCCCTGGAAGACGATCCAGCGGCCGTTGCCGTGGACGATCTTCTCGTCGGGATCGCCCTTGATCCGGGTCATGTAGCAGCGCTCGGCCTCGCTCCAGTAGACGTGCTCGATGGGCCAGCACTTCGCGAAGAAGTCGACGCGCGAGCCGTCCTCGCGGGTCTTGGGCTCGAGGTACGCGATAGCAACCCCGTGGGTCACCAGGCACCCGAGGATGCTCAGCGTCGTCTCGAGGCTGAGGCCTGGGCCTCCCTGGCCATAGAGACCCTCGGCTTCGTCCGCGACGGAGAGCGCCTTCGCCTTCGTGCTCGCGGGCTCCATGTCCACCTTGATCGCCTTCGCGGGCGCGAGCCTCGCCGAGTAGGCGGTAAAGAGGGCGTCGTCCGTGAGCATCGCCTCGGCGAGCCTCGCGGGCAACTTGAATTTCCCCCTGAGTTGGTCGTCCCTCGCCGTGAAGATGTCGGCCAGCGACCACGAGTAGACGTTGGCCGAGGTCCGGGGCATCGCCAGCAGAGCCGCGAGCTTCATGAGGTCGAACTCGGCGGCGGTCCGGGTCTGGGGCTTCGGGGTCCGTTTGCTGGCTCGGGGCATATTTCCTCGTAAAATCAGCGGTGTCTCAATCGTGTCTCATTGAGACTTGCAGCTTCCCACGCTTCGGCTAGTCTCTTTCGTGTGACGGGGACCCGAAAGAGACTTGACATCAAAAGCGAGCCTACCACGGCCCGTGGCCGCTCGTGCTCTCTCGGACTCCCCGGGCGCGCGGTCGCGTCCCTCGCGGTCACCCTCGGCAAGGACGGCGCGCCCCCCACGGAGTTCCGCCTGTTCAAGGCCGGCTGGAACGACACCGAGAAGGGGCCCTTCCTGTACGACGCCGAGGCCGAGGCGCTGACGCTCGAGGCCTACAAGACCTGGGGCGTCGAGATCGCCATCGACCTTGAGCACCAGATGCTCGAGGAGGACACCCCGCCCGAGCCCACAGCGAAGGACGCGAGGGGCTGGCTCCAGCTCGAGCCGCGCGACGGGGAACTCTGGGCGGTCAATGTCTCCTGGACCCCCGATGGTGACCAGCGCCTCCGAGAGAGGCGCCAGCGCTACGTGAGCCCGGCGTTCACGTACGATGAGGAGCTCCGGGTCACGTCGCTCTACAACGTCGCCATCACGGCCACGCCCGCGACGCGCGGAGCGACGGCCCTCATGGCCGCCTCGGCGCGCTTCAAGGATCTGCGCACCCTCTCTAGCGGGCCCTCGTTCTCCGACGTCTCCAAGGCCATCGGCGAAGCGCTCCGCGAGCGCTTCCCGAACGTCTACCCCTACACGCTCGACGTCTTCGACTCGACGGCCGTGTACGAGGCGGACGGCAAGCTCTTCGAGGTCGCCTACGTCTTTGATGGCGCGGTGGTGACGCTCGGTGAAGCGGTCACCGAAGTGAAGCGCTCCTACTCCCCGGTTCCTGTCTCCCAACCCCCGGCGAGGCTCGCCGCCCGCACCACGAAAGGGCCGCTCATGGCCAACTCCGCAGTCATGCCCCCCGCGCTCGCGAAGAGCGCGCTCGACATCGTCGCGAAGGGCGACAAGAACGGGGCGCTCGCGCTCGTCTCCCAGCTCCTGGAGAGCTTCCTGACGGGAGGCCAGGCCGCCGATCCTCCCGCCGCCGATCCTCCCGCCGATCCTCCCGCAGAGCCCGCCATGGCCGCGGCTTCGGTCAAGGCGCTCCTGGCGCTCCTGGCGTCCGCCAAGGGCAAGGCCAGCGCCAGCGCCAGCACGGCCGACGACGACGGAGACGACGAGGAAGGCGAGGCGGCCCTGGCCGCAGCGATCCAGGCGACCGAGGACAAGGAGCGTTGCCAGTGCGGCGCGGACCTCGTCAAGCTCGCCCATCGCCTCCCCGCGGAGGTTTGGGCCGACCCCGCCACCAAGACCCTCAAAAGCTACCTGGCATCGATGCCCCTGGCCTCCCTCAAGGAGTACGTGGCGGACGCGGTCGCGAGCGCCAAGGGTCGCCCGCCTCCCGGCCCGCCCGTTCCCCCTGAGGGCGGCGGAGCCGATGGCCTCTCCGCCCGCATCTTGGCCAAGTGCAAGGCCAAGGGCATCGATCCGGCGCTCGTCGCCGAAACCCGCGCGACCATCCGCGCTCGCTCGCAGAGGGCCTGAACCATGACCGCACTCGCGCAAGAGCGCCTCACGAAGACCGCCGGGCTCCTCCCCTGCCGGGGGACCTACCCGATCAAGGCCAACGTCCGGATCTTCAAGGGCTCCCAGGTCGGCCTCGACTCGGCCGGCCGGGTCATGCCCGCCGACACCATCGCCAACGGGTGCCTGGAGATCGTTGGCAAGGCCAGCGCCACCTACGACAACAGAACGGGCTCCGTGCTCGGCGGCGCGGCCGGCGCGGTGGACGTCGAGGTGGAATTTGGCATCTTCAAGTGGGCCAACTCCGCGGCGGCCGACGCCATCGCCGCCGCGAACGTGGGCCAGGTCGCGTACGCCGTCGATGACCAGACGGTGGCGCTCACCAGCAACGGAGGCCTGCGCCCCGTGGCCGGCGTGATCTGCGAGATCGAGAGCTCGGCGCCCTACGTCTGGCAGGGCCCCCACGTCCAGATGCTCATCGGCGCCTCGGGGAGCTCGCCGCAGGCCTTCCCCGTGCGGACCGTGCGCGCCAAGAGCACGGCCAACATCGCGGACCTTGGGGCTCTTACCGTCGCTGGCTTCGACGGGCTAACGCTCGTCGCGAACGACCGCATCCTGGTGGGCGACGATCAGTCGACCGGGGCCGACCGGGGCATCCGCGTGGTGGGGACCGTCGCCGCGGGCGTGGCCCCGACGACCCGCGCCCTCGACGCTGACGGCAACGACGAGATCGTCCCAGGCATGCTCGTGCATGTCAGCGAGGGCACGGCCGGGGCCGACACCTGGTGGTTCCTCGCGACGAACGCGCCCATCACGGTGGGCACAACGAGCCTCTCGTTCGTGAAAATCCCCACCCTCGCAGAGGGGACGGCGGCGAGCGAGGCGGCTATTAAGGCCATCCCCGCTGGGCGTCGAGCGAACGGCCAGCTCATCACCGACCAGACCAACGACGTCGCATGGATCTTCGATAGCGGCTCGGCCGCCGCGGCTTCGGCCTGGGTCCTGGTTCCCGACGCGGGGACCGGGCGCTGGCTGAGGAACCACCCCTCCCTCGCGGACCTGTCCGGCGTCACCACCACCACCGGCGCCCGCCTGGTCGGCTTCGACGATCCTGGCAACCACACCGCGAACACCAACGCGGCGACGGTGCTCGCCGAGATCCTCGCGCACCTCAAGAGCGCCCAGGCGCATGTCCCCTTCTCGCTCGACGCGTGGCGCGAGGTCAGTAGCGCCGGTGCGGTCGCGAACACCGCCGGAATCGGCGGCGTCCTCGCGAGCGACACGACTCCCGTTCTCGGGGCTGCCGCGACGTCGGAGGCGATGCAGATCGTCTGGGCGGCCGGCAACTCGGACATTATCCAGCTCTCCACGACGCTCCCGCCCGACTTCGACGGCACCGGGGACGCCATTCTCGACCTCTTTATCCTGACCGACAACTCGGGCGGTGGAGGCATCGACGCCGGCACCTTCTCGGTGCTCACGTCCTGGGACAACGGCGCGCAGGTCACCGATACGGCGACCGACGCTACCCCCGCCACCACGGTCCACAAGATCCAGGCGACGATCGCCGCCGCCGATATTCCGGACGCGGCGACAGTCCTCAATATCCAGTTGGTGCTGGGCGCCCACGCGGCGGACCCGGTCCACCTGCTCGGCGCCCGCCTCAACTACAAGCGCACTCTGCTCGCCGCCTGAAAAGGAGATCGAGACATGCCCTCCGATTTCAATCTCGTATCCATCGACGCCCAGAGGGCGCTCGAAGAGTTCTCCGACGACTTCGCCCTGGCCCTGGCCCAGGGGAGCGTAGAGAGCTGGGCCAAGGAGTACGGCCGCTACAAGGCGAGCCGAGCCCTCAAGACCACATTCTATGTCCCGGTGTCGGCCGCTGGATACGTCGAGCTGAAGGGGGACATCAAGTATCGCGAGCTATTCCAGAAGTCCTTCTCGCTCGTCCCGAAGACGTGGCAGGACGGATGGGACGGGCTGGCGAGCGTCATCGAGGCTCCGGACTTCATCGGCTGGGACAGCGAGGCCGAGCAATTCGCCGCCGCCGCGTCGTCCCTGCTCAACGAGCTTATCGCCACGGAGCTCGTCACCAACCCGGTAGGCTGGGACCTGAAGGCCTACTTCGCCGACGACCACCCATTCAATATCTTCGACGCCGGCGTGGGATCGTTCGATAACGACATCACGGGTGCCGGGACCTCGCCCAGCATCGCCAACCTGAAGACGGCAAAGGCCAACTTCCGGAAGATCAAGGGAGCCAACGGCAAGCCTCTCGGGCTAAGGATGACCCACGTACTCATCCCCTCCGCTCAGGAGGAGACGTGGAAGGACTTGCTTGAGCAAGACATGCTCATCCAGACTGTGGGATCGTCCTTCGGCGCGGTTGGTAACCGCCATAAGGGGACCGTCAAGCCCATCGTCTCCGACGAGCTTGCCTCCGATGCAAAGTGGTACCCCCTCGCCTTGAACAAGGTCGGGATGTACCCCTGGGTTTGTCAGGACGAGGGCGCGCCCGAGGAGATCCTCTCGGACAAGTCCTCGGACAAGTACAAGCGCACACTGAAGGTGGGCGTCGCGTACGTCCTGAGGGCGAACGCTGCCCTGGCCATGCCCCACTGCGCCCAGCGGTGGGAAGGTCTCGCCTGATAGCCACTCCCCCGACCTAGTCCACGCACTCCCGACGACGACCGAGCCCTGCCCTCTCACGAGGCGCGGGGCATAGGCGCTGTGGGTGTCTCCTACGCAACCCGGCGCGATCTGTACCGCTTCGGCGGCATCGCCCGCGGCTTGCTCGAGAACCGGGCGCGCCTTGTCTCTTCGGCGCTCGCCTCGACGGACATCGTCACGCTCGGGGGGCACACATTCGAAACGGACGATCCGATCCTCTTCCGCATCTCGCCCGCCACGGGCGCCGCTCTCCCTGCGCCTCTCGTGGCGGACACGACCTACTACGCGATCCGCGTCGACGACGCCCGGTTCAAGGTCGCCACGGCCGCCGGCGGGGCAGCTATCAACCTCACCAGCGACGGGGTCTCCGTCGCGGTGGCAGGCGAGCCGCCCATCGACAAGACCCTGGAGTTGTACTCGCGGTGGGTCGACGATCAGCTCCCCGCGCACGCAGTCCCGCTCACCCCGGACTCGACCCAGGACCCGCCCTATCCGCTCGTCGTGGTCAAGGTCGTCTGTCAGTGCGCCGGCAAGGCGCTCCTGAACCTCGACGGCAAGAACTCCGAGCTGGTGGCCAGCGCCGAGGCCGCGGGCGTCAAGCAACTCGAGAGGTACGCGGCGGGTCTCACGCTTCGGGACGCGAAGGTCACCACCCACACACTGAAGGCCATCTCCGAGGCCGCCGCCCCCTCGAGCGGTGACCCTCGCGGGTGGGGATCGGGGTCGCTCCCATGAGCTTCGCCGGACTCACCGGGGACATTTCCTCGCTCAAGAAATTCAGTGAGCGTCTGCGCTCCCTCCCCAAGGTCGCCGCCGGCCGGGTTGCCGCCGCCGCGGCTCCTGCCTTGACCGCGGTGGCGCGCGCCTCGTTCGCGGTCAGCGAGACGCCTTACGGGCTCGCCTGGGCTCCGGGTTCCGAGGGCCAGCGAGTGACGCTCAAGAAGAGCGGGGACCTCGAGAAGAAGCTCTACTACGTCGCGATCGGAACGCTCCTCCGCGTGCTCCTGGGCGTCGCCCACGCGAAGTTCCAGGTGGGCAAGCGCCCGGTGTTCCCGACCCAAGGCGCCCCCCTCCCGCCAGACTACCTGGCGGCGCTGAAGACCTCGAGCGACGCCGAGCTGGCCAGGCACATGGAGGGCGCGTGATCCGCAAGCTCGCCCAGACCATCGCCGACGAGCTCGCGGCGAGGCGGTGCCCGCTCCCCGTCGTCCTCGGGCCCGAGCGCGCTGACTCCATCTCGTGGACCAACGAGCGGATCGTCATCGAGCGGGACAAGGACCGCGAGGAGACGCTCCTGCCTCCGACAAAGAGCAAGCCCAATCCGGTGATGCTCTTCGTCCGACCCATCCGAGGCAAGATCACCATCTACGCCCGCGAGCCCGAGGCCAACGCCATGCAGGACGAGCACGACGCTCGCGCCGATAGCGTGGTGGATCGGGTGCTCTGCGCTCTGCACCTCGCCCTGACGGGGCGCAAGGCGGGGTGGTCCATCGACAAGACCCAGCCCGTCAAGATCCCCGACCTCGAGCAGAGCGAGTGCCAGGGAGGAGCGATCTACGAAATCCTCTTTACCACCATGCGCGCGGTCAATGACGTCACCTGGACGGGCGCCTCGAGCCCCGAGGCCACGGTGGGCGGAGCGGGCGGCATCGTCATCGCCGGGAGTACCAGCGTCACCGCGCAGGGCAACAGCGTCACCCCTGCCCGCACCGCGTGCGGGGCCTGAAGGAGCAACGAGATCATGGCCAGTCTTCCCAGCGCAACGACCTCCATCGCCACCACGGGCGGCGTGTCCGGCGCGAGCACCGATTACCTCGCCCTCGCCGGGTGCGTCGGCACGAACGCGGACGGCATTCCTCGCGTCTATGGCTCGGCCCAGGCCCTGATCGACCAGCACGGGTATTCGCCCGCGGTCTCCTATGCCGCTCTCCACATCAAGGAGACCAAGAAGCCGCTCATCTTCACGGGCCTTCCCGTGGTCACCGCGGCCGTCCTGGGCTCCGAGGACACCAGCGCCTGGACCGGAACGTCCATCCCCTCCGTCGCCGCGGGCGCCGCGGGCTACCTCGAAGAGCTCGATGCCATCGTGGAGGTCGATACGGCCGGCACCGTGGGTACGGCTCCTGGCCCTGTCCTGAACCTCTCCCTCGATGGAGGCTGGACCTACAAGAAGGTCCGGCTCGGCACCGCGACCTCGTACACCATCCCCTACGTCGGGGCCGTCCTGTCTTTCACGGTCGGCACCATGATCGCCGACAACGTATACAGCTTTCGGACCACGGCCCCCATGTGGGACTCGGCGGGGATCACGGCGCTCCGCACGGCGCTCGCCGCCCAGCAAAAGCAGGCGCGCAGCTGGCTGATCGTGGGCGACCTGCCCAACTCGACGTTCGCGGGATACCTCACGACCGCGGCCAACACATACGAAACCAGCCACAAGCGCTACATCTACGCGCGGACCCAGGTCCAGGACCGGCGCCTCGCCAAGAAGGCCAGACGCCGCAAGGCCATGGTCACCGCGAGCGGCGCGACGCTCACCTTCGCGGACGTCGGCGCGAGCGACACCATCACGCGCAGCGCGGGCTCCTGGCTCGCCGATGGCTTCGTGGTGGGGGACACCGTAACCGTCGCCGGGGCCGTCGCCAGCGCCGGCGCGAACAACGTCACGGGCGTCATTGCGGCGCTCTCCGCCACGGTGCTGACCTTCGGCGCGGCAACCCCGCTGGTGGCCGAGGGTCCGATCACAGGCTGCACCGTCGTCGGCTCGGAGACCGTCACCTTCGCGGAGGTTGGGGCTGGCCTCGACACCATCACTCGCTCCACGGGCAGCTGGACCGCGGACGGGTTCGCTGTGGGCCAGCAGGTAAACATCACCGGCACCGTCTCCAACAATTTCAGCGGGTACACCATCACCGCCCTGTCGGCCACGGTGATGACCTTTGGCGCCGCCGCCGATGACCTGGCGGCGGAGGTCATCGCCGGGCACCTGGTGAGCGTGGTGCAGGCCCAGACCTTCGCCGCCTACGTGTCGGCGCAGGATGCGGCGTTCAGTTCGGTCGACGCCCAGAAGCGCGTCGACATCTCCATCGGGCGAGCCCGCAAGCTCTGCGAGATCACCGGATACGAGTTCCGGCGCCCGTGCTCCTGGGCCGCGAGCCTTCGCGAGTACCAGCACGACGTCCATATCCCCTGCTGGCGAGTCGACGACAACCCTCTCGACGGCTGGCGGCTCACCGACCGGAGCAACACGGTCGTGGAACTCGATCAGCGGTCGACGGGCGGGATGCTCGAGGCCCGCTTCACGTGCTTCACCACCATGGACAACGGGCCCGAGGGCGCGTTCATCGGCCTCAGCCTCACCCGGGACACCGACAACACCACGCTCTCCAGGACCCACAACATGGCCGTGGCCAACGTGGGGTGCTCGGTCGTCCAGGCCGAAGCGACGCGCGCCATCGGCCAGGTGCTCGTCCTGAAGGACGACGGCACGGGCAATCCCACGGAGGAGAGCCTCGGAATCATCGAGGACCGGGTCAACGGCGCGGTCGCGAAGGCGCTGCTCCAGGCCGGCAAGGAAGGCAAGCGCGCCTCCAACGCGGTCTGGGCGGCCTCTCGTTCGGACGACCTCCGAGGCGCAGGCGCGACCCTCAACAACACCCTCCACCTCGTCACGCTCGGGACCCTCGAGCACATCAACACCAGCGTCGTGATCTCGACGTGAGAGGCCGGCCATGTCCGACGAATACGCGACCGTAAACGACTATGAGATCTCCTGGTCGAGCATCAAGATCACCCTCAACATCGACGGCGGCGGCACGCTCAAGGCCCTGGACTGCGAGGGCGTGAAGTGGGGCCGCAAGCTTGACACGGGGCGCTCCTACGGCACCGGCGGCGGTCGCCCCATGAAGGAGACCGAGGGCAAAATCGATTACGACGGTTCCCTCATCTTCACCCGGAGCGGCATCGACGCGCTCGAGGACGCCCTCATCGCCGCGGGCGCCCCCACGCGCGGAAACCAGGTCCTCATCGGACTCGTCCGCTTCACCACGGTCGTCCAGCACTCCACGAAGGCGAACCCCAGCAAGGTCTACACGACCCGCATGAAAGGGTGCCGCTACCGCGGCGACACCGACGACATGAAGCCTGGTGTCGACCCGGACACCGTCGAGGTCGACGTGAAGCCGATGGAGGTCGTCCGCGTCAAGAACGGCAAAGAAATCTGCATCATCTGAGGAGACCACCGACCATGAGCGACAAGAAAGAACTAACTCCCCTCGAGAAGGTCCAGGCCAAGCGCGAGGCCATGCGGCTCGAGTGGGCCGCGGCCGAGGCCGCGCAGAACCTGATCGACCAGGAGGCCCTCGTGGACCTCGAAGACGAATACGGGTTCGGCTCCGTGGTGTCCCTGAAGGTGCCCGGCTTCAAGAAGGGACTTCCTACCCTTGCCGTGGTTCGGTCCCCGGGCGGGGGCACGGGCTATTACACCAAGTACAAGGACCAGGTCCGGCGCGCGGGCAAGGACGCCAAGAAGATTGGCGAGGCCCAGGAGCAGATCGGCGAGGCCTGCCTGGTCTACCCCCCGGAAGGTGACCTCCGGAAGAGCATGCTCGAGGCCTTCCCCGGCCTGATGCTCAGCGCGGGCATCGCGGCGGTGGGGCTCGCCGAGCTCTCGGCGGACGACGAAAAAAAAGGCTGAACGCGACGATCGGCCGAGCCCGCCAGGATGCCCGGGTGCTGGGCGACTGCCTCCGGGAGGTGCTCCTCGACCCCTTCACCACGGAGGCCCTGGCGGGCATCTTCGTCCTGGCCGACGTCGTGATCCTTCATCGGAATTGGTTGCTTGGACAGCAGAGAAAAAGGTGATTCGTGGACGGTACGGGGTTCCAGATCAATGTCGGTGTCTCGGCGGGCGACGTGCCTGCCGCGGCGACGTCCGTTGACACCCTGGCCTCCGCTCTGGCCACGGCCGGGAAGGCCTCGCAAGCCGCGGGCGACGCGGTGAAGGCCGCCAGCGCCAGCTACACGGCCGCGGAGACGACGGCCAACAAGGCCGCCCAGGCGCTTGAGAAGGCCGGCCTGGCCATCGACGAGCAGCGCTCCAAGGTCGCGAAGGCCATGGCCCTGGGGGACACGAAGGGGGTCGACGCGGCCAATGCAAAGCTGGGCCAGCTGGTGGCGCGCCAGACGGAGGCCGCCATCGCCGCCGCGAAGGCGAACCAGAACCTGGCCGCTCAGGCCGCGAGCCTCGACCAACTCAAGACCGCGGCGGAGAAGGCTGCTGAGGCGGAGACGAAGATGGGCAAGGAGCTCGAGGCCGCCAAGCTCGCCGAGGGCACGGGCAAGGCGAGCGACGCCGCCTCCGCCTTCGCGCAGCTCCCTGGCCCCCTTGGTGCCGCCGCTCAAAAGGGCTTCATGTTGAAGGCGTCGTGGGAGAAGCTCTCCAGCTCCCTCGGCTCGAGCGCGGGCCTCGCCGTCGCCGCGGTGGGCCTCGCCGCGGTTGCGGCCGTGCTCTTCGTGGTGATCGCTGGCGCGGCCGCGGGGGCCCTCTCGCTGGCGCGCTTCGCCGTGAGCGCCGCCGATGCGGCCCGGACCTCCTCGCTCCTCTCGGCGGGCATCGCCCAGAGCGTGGCAGGGGGCAAGCAGCTCGACGCCACCATCGCGGGCCTCGCCACCAAGGTCCCGCAGACGGCCGAGGAGCTCCAGGCCATGGCGGCGGATCTCGCCAAGACCGGCCTGAAGGGAGACGCGCTCTCCAAGGCCCTCGAGGCGGCCGCGGTGAAGGCTGCCCAGGTCAAGTTTGGGCCGGACTTCGCCAAGCAGATGCTCAGCGTCGACAACCAGTCGAAGCGGCTGAAGGCGAACGTGACCGGCCTCTTCGCGGGGATCGGCATCGAGGGCTTGCTCACGGGCATGTCGAAGGTGGTCGCCCTCTTCGACGCGAACACGGCGAGCGGCAAGGCCATCAAGGTGGTCTTTGAGAGCATCTTCCAGCCCATCATCGACGGGGCGGCCGCCATGCTGCCCAAGGTCGTCTCGGCCTTCATCCAGTTCGAGATCTGGGCCCTGCGCGCGCTCATCGCGATCAAGCCCTACGGCTCCAAGATCGAGGCAGTGGGCCAGGCCTTCGTCGAGATGGCGGCCGTCGCCGCAGTCCCCCTGGGTCTGGTCGCCGCGGCCGTGGGCGTCGCGGCTCTCCAGGTGGGGATGCTCGTCGTCGCCGCTGGCTGGCTGCTCACCAAGTTCTACGACGCCCGGGACGCGGCCATCGGCTTCGCGTCGTCCCTCGCGGGGCAGGCCGGGGGCGCCTTCGACGCGCTCCGGGAGAAGGCCATGGCGGTCGTCTCCTGGCTCGCGGGCGTCTCGCTCTCGGACATCGGCGCGGCCATGGTCCAGGGCCTGGCCTCGGGCATCTTCGGGGCAGGCCCGGCGGTGCTCGCCAGCATCACGGGCGTCGTCGGCGACGCGGTGAAGGGCGCCAAGGCCTTCCTGGGGATCGCTTCGCCATCGAAGCTCCTGGCGGACGAGGTCGGCGGGCCGATGGTCGAAGGCGTCCAGGGCCCGCTCGAGGACGGCGCAGCCGAGGTCCAGGGCTCCCTCGAGCGCATGGTGAAGCCTCCCCAGATGCAGAGCGGTGGCGGCTCGCCGGAGAACTCCTCAGGCTCGAGCCTCAACCTCGCCGGAGCCACCTTCACCTTCCAGGGCGTCCAGGGGATGGAGGACGCGGAGGCCCGCTTCGGTGGGATGCTCACCCGCATCGTCGAGGGCGACGTGTCCATGCTCGGCGGATCGGCGGTGCCGGCGTGACCCTGAACCCGCTCGACAACCCCGACGAGTACAACCACATGGAGCTCGGCTCCGTGGAGTCTCCCGGCGTCGTGACCTTCACCGGCCACGACAGCGTCGTCAACTGGGACGAGAAGGTGGGCAACGCACAGAACGGATCCACGCTCACCAGGAAGGGGGACAAGGCCGTCGAGTTCACGGCGTCGTTCTTCCTGGCCGACCGCGACGACTTCGAGGACTGGCCGGCGTTCCTGGCGGTGGTGAACGAGACGGTGAAGGGCCCGAAGCCTCAGCCCATCGACTGCTACCACCCCGACCTGGCGGAGAACGGGATAGTCTCCGTCGTGAAGAGCGCCGTCCTGGGCGTCCAGCATGACGGCAAGGGCGGCCAGACGCGGGTCGTAAAATTCAAGGCCTACAAGGTCCCGACCCCCGGCGGCGGGAGCGCCAGCGGCTCCAAGACGAAGCCCGCGGGCCCCGTCCCCGACCCGAACGCGGCCGCCCTCGCGCAGCTCGCCGCGCTCACTCAGCAGTACCAGGAGACCCCGTGGGGATGATCGCCGCCGGCACCCTCGCCGGGCTCCGGGCTACCCACGCCCGCGCCCAGATCCCCGCCTGGGGGTGCTGGTTCGCGGACGTCGCGCTCGACGGGGAGCATACCCTCTCGGGCCAGGCCGACCTCGTCATCGCCGATCTCACCTTGAAGGGCACCGTGCTCGACGGGGGCCCGACCAGCGGGCGCTCCTACTACCGGATCGTCGGCGGCAAGGGCGGGTGGGGCAAGATCATCGAGCCCATCGGCGAGGCCAACGACCTTGGGGTCAAGCTCTCCACGGTCCTCACCAAGGTGGCGCGCTTAGCTGGAGAGGATCTCGATCTCACCACGGTTCCTTCCACGCGGCTCGGCCCCGCGTGCGTCCTCGTGGAGGGCCCAGCCTCCCGGCTCCTGGAGCTCCGGGCCAGCAAGGCCTGGTATGTGGGCGAGGATGGGGTCACCAGGCTCGGAACTCGCGCTGCAGCTGCCCTCGCCGAGGCCCTGAGCGACGGCCCTGTGGACCACGCCAGGGGCACCGTCACGCTCGCCCGGGAGAGCATCGCGGCCATCCTCCCTGGGGTCACCGTGCGAGGCCTGACGGCCATCGACGTGCACCACGAGGTCGACGCGAAGGGGGGCCTCCGAACCACGATCTGGGGCCAGCTCGCCCCGACCGACGCCTCTCGCCGGCTGGACGCCTGGCGCGCACTCTTCGATGCGCTCGACCCCGCTCGACCCTACCGCGGGGTGACCGAGTACCGAGTCCTCGGGCTCGAGGGCAAGCGCGCGAACCTCACTCCGGTCCGGGCGAGCTCGGGGATGCCGGACTTGAAGCGCGTCATGGCCTACCCCGGCGTCCCAGGATGCGAAGGGAGCGTGCGCGCGGGCTCCGTGGTGCTCGTGGGGTTCATCAACTCGGATCACGCACGTCCGTACATCTGCGGGTTCGAGCACCCCGAGGGCCCCGGGTTCGTCCCGACTTCGATCACGCTCACCGGCTCGAGCTTCGTGGACGTGGGTGGCGAGGGGGCGGCCACGCTCGCGAAGAGCGCAGGCACGCAGACCGCCCTGAACACGCTCGGGACGTGGGTGGCGGCGTGCACCGCGGCGCTCGCCGCGAACCCTGCGTACACGAGCTTTCAGGCGGCCATGGTGGCGCCCGGATCGGCGGCGGCGACCGCGCTCGCCGCCGCCGTGGCCCGGATCCCCACCTCGAAAGCGAGGGGGAAATGAGCGTCGTCGACTTTGGCCGCGACACCTGGTGTCTCGACGAGCTCAAGACCGGGCGCTGGGTCACCGGTCCCATGCTTGTGGCGCAGGCCTTCTACCGCCGGCTCCGGACCCCCCGAGGTGTCCTTCGAGGGGGCGAGGCGGAGGAGAACTACGGGCTCAACCTGCCCGGCCTGATCGGAGCGAGCAACCCGAAGACGCTCGCGGCCACACTGCCCGGCAAGATCCTTGCGGAGGGGAAGAAGGACGAGCGGATCGACTCGGTCGAAGTGACCCTCGTGAGCACCACGGTCGGCCCCGCGACGACCTTCGACATCACCATCGTGGGCCAGACCGCCCTGGGGCCCTTCACGCTCGTCGTGCGGGCGAGCGCGGTCACCGTCGCGCTCCTCGGTGTCACGGCAGAGGGAGGCTGAAATGGTCGTCTCCCTCGCCTCACACCTCGTCGCTCACTCGAAGAGCTACATCTACAACCTGGGGCTGGCCGTCGCGACGACGATCGGGCTCCCGACCACGTCCTGGCAGGCCGGAGATCCGAGCCGCGCGCTCTTCCACCTGGAGAGCGAGGTTCTCTCTGCGCTCGAGGCCAACGTCGTTGGCTACATCCAGTCAGGATTTCTCGACCTGGCGACGGGCGTCTGGCTCAAGAAGCTCGCCGAGCAGGTCTATGGCGTCGAGGTTCCCGAGGCCAGCTACGCGACAACGGACGTCCTGCTCACCAACGTGGGCGAGGGCGCCTACTTCTTCTCCGGCGACATCGACCCCGGCGATCTGACCTTCAAGACCGCCTCGGGTGTCACCTTCGTGAACACGACCGGGGGGACAATGTCCTCGGTCCCCGGCTCGACCCTCACTCTCACCGTCGTCTCGGAGGTCCAGGGCTCCGCCGGCTCGGCGGGCATCGGCGAGATCAGCGCCTTCGTGACCACCATCCTTGGGGTCACCGTCACCAACGCCGCCGCTGCGGTGGGCCTCGACGAGCAGGACGAGTCGGTCACGCGCCAGCAATGCCGGGACAAGCTCGGCATGCTCAGCCCGAACGGGGCGCGCGAGGCTTACTCCTACGTCGCCAGGGCGCCGTCGCTCGGAGGGACCTCCGCTATCACCAGGACGCGGGTCTTCTCGTCCTCGACGACGGGCATCGTCACGATCTACCTGGCGGGCCCCAGCGGCGGATCGAGCGCGGCCGACAGGGCACTGGCGGAGGCCGCCATCATCCGGTGGTGCACGCCCTTGTGCATCACCCCGGTGGTGCTCAGCGCCACGAACCTGTCCATCCCGGTCACGTACGAGCTCTGGATCTACTCGAGCGTCTCCAAGACGGCCGCGGAGGTGCGGACCGCGGTGAGCTCGGCGCTCACCACCATGCTGGCGACCCGCGCGATCGGCGGCGACGTCATCGCGCCTGCGCTCACGGGCGCGGTCTACAAGTCCCTCATCGAGGCCACTATCAAGGCCGCGTTCACTCAGATCTTCCGCGTCTCCGTCTCCCTGCCCGCAGGGGACACCGCGCTCACCAATGGCCAGGTCGCCATCCTCGGGGCAACGACGGGGACCGTCAATTTTGTTGTCGACCCCGTGTGAGTGATTGCGATGAATACCCGTCCAACACACATGAACACGAATATCGCCGAGAAGGTCTGGTCCATGGTTTGCCCGGAGGCAAACACTGGGTGTAGGCGCTATGGCGTAAGCCCTCGGTCGATCTGGCTCATCGTGACCCGCAAGCAGTGGGGGCACATCCCATGAGCGTCGGGCCCGGCAACTTCCGCACGATCCGCCGCTTCCTGACGGCGCGGCACTTCACGGCCGGCGAGGGAGGCCTGCTCGGCCTGGCGCTCGACCACGTGCGCGAAGGGTTCGTGCGCCGGCTGTACCTGGGCATGCTGGCGCGCTTCCCGGAGGCCGCTCCCGACGACGCCCTGGCGCTCATCGGCAAGGACCGCAGGGTCATCAGGGGCATCGACGAGACGAACGCCAGCTACACCGTGCGCCTACTCGCCTGGCTCACCGACCGCAGGACGGCGGGCTCGCCATGGGCGCTCATGAAGAAGCTCCAGGAGTACATCGGCGGCGGCTCCTCCTTCCGCACAGTGGACGCGCGCGGCAACTGGTTCTCCAGGAGCGCCGCCGGGGTCGAGACCTACACCCTCAACACCCTCAACTGGAACTGGGATAGCTCGGTTCCCAGCACCGAGTGGTCCCGCTTCTGGGTCATCATCTACCCAGGGACGCGTTTCACCACCACGGGCCAGCTCTGGGACGATGGCAGCGTCTGGGACGACACCACCAAGCTGTGGGACTTGACCGGCACGGCCGACCAACACCAGACGATCCGCTTCTTGGTGGCCGACTGGAAGCCCGCCGGAACCAAGTGCGACACCATCATCTACGCCACGGACCCCGCGTCATTCAACCCGGCCTCGCCGGAGCCTGATGGCAAGTGGGGAAAGTGGTTCAAGGTCGTTGGTGGGGTGATCGTGCCCTCGCGCCTCTCGACGGCGTACTACGCGGACGGAGTGTGAGTTATGGCTCTTTACGGTACCCAGGTTTCCTACACCCTCCCCGGAGCGGGCGAGGTCGTCAACGCCGCCGACGTCAACATCATCGCCCAGCCGCTCATCGACCAACACGACTTCAAAGACACACTGGTGGCCCTCCAGGCCGTGCTCGTTCCGACCCATGGCCTCGTGAAGTATGTGCGCGGCTATGGTCACTACGTCTTCGTGACCTCGGGCACCTACTCCGCGAGCACCGCAGCGAGCCCATGGATCCTCACGGCCACGGACGGAACTGCTGGCCGTTGGGTGCGCGATTTGACCGCCGAGGGCAACGCTACGATCGTTCGCGTTATCCCTGCGACGCGCCCGATCGGGCATCAGATCGATCTGGCGCCGCAAACCTTCAATGCGGTCATCGTCCCGCCCAACGCCACCGATCTGCGGCAATACCCGGATCGACTCCTCTTCTTGAACGTGAACGCGGGCGCGAACCTCGCATGTCACGCCTTCTTCAATCTGAACCCTTATCTGAAGGACGGCGCGACGATCACCCGCGTATACGCCTTTCTCGACGGCGAGGCCGGACACGCGGCCCTGCCCACAACCATGCCTGCCTTCTCGGTGTATCGCACCCCGACGACGGCCTACGCCGGCGCCGTGCAACTCCTGGCCGCAGGCTGGACGATCGACAGCTCGGCGAACACCGCTGCCTATCAGGCAGCGCACACAGTACAATTCACGCCAGATCAGAACAACGTTGTCGACCTCGATCTGTACTCCTACACCCTCGCGATCCACAACGAGGCCTCGACCAACGCAATCAACCTACTTCAGATCTCCGGTTTCGCCGTAGAGATGACCTGCAACGGGGTACTCTGATGACTGACCTCGACGTCTCCGGGTGGGGGCCCAATATGCTTGGGCCCGTCGTTCAGCAGGCCGCGGGCGTGGCGCATAGCCCCGCTCGAGGGACCTGGAATTGGATCGGCGTCACCCTCGCTGACGACACGGTGAACGAGCGCACCAACTTCACCGTCAACACCTCCTCCCTCTCCGGCCTCGGTGCTGGCGTCGGGACATGGCTCGCCACTCCGAGCTCGGCCAACCTCGCCGCAGCGCTGACCGACGAGACAGGCACGGGGAGCGCGGTCTTCGGAACCTCTCCTACCTTCAAGACGTCAATCGTACTGCGAAATCCAGCCGACACCTTCAGCTACACGATCACCCCGGGGGCCCTCGCCGCGAGCTACGCTCTGAATCTCCCAGTCCTCACGGGCGCGGACACCGTCGCGGTCCTCGCCCTCGCCCAGACCCTCAGCAACAAGACCCTCGCCGCGCCGACCCTAACCGGCGTGTCCACCATCGCCGCCCTCTCCGGGAGTGACGAAAACAACGCACTGGCGGGTACCCAGAACAACGTCGCGATCGGCTCAGTCACTCGCGTTCGGGTGACCGACGCGGGCGCCGTCACATGGACAGGAATCGCCGGTGGCACGGCCGGTCGCATGCTCATGGTTACTGCGGTTGGGGCGGGCGGGCTGACCATCGAGGACGAGAGCATCAGCGGCACGAGTTCTGACGCGAATCGTTGCCTGTTCGTCGGGGCTGCAAGCCTGGTGCTCGCCCAATATCGGACCGCGCTCCTGACCTACGACGCCACGCTCGCCCGATGGGTTGGCGGTCTTCTGTAATCGTCAAAAAAAGGAATACCCATGTCCCCTCCCGAGCCCCTACGTCGCCCGCTCCGCTCTGTTTCGGACTCCGCTCCGGATTCGACCAAGGTACTGGAGATCGAGTGCACCCCGGACACATCGAGGCGCTTCGATGGCACCCACCGTGGGATGGAGCCGCCGCCCCTGCCGAGCCGCACGGACCAACGGCAGGACGGCACCTTGGGCAGCCACGGCGCTACCCTCGTCGACCACGAGGGGCGGATTACCAGGCTCGAGGCCGCCTCGGGAGACGTTGCCGAGCTGAAGGCCGAGGTCGAGAAAATCAGCATCTTCCTCCTGAGGGGTGCCCCCACCCCGCAGGAGGCCATCAAGGCCAAGGAGGAGGCCATCAAGGCCAAGGAGGAGGCCATCAAGGCCAAGGAGGAGGCGGAGGCCAAGGCCAGGGCGGAAGCGAAGGCCAAGGAGGAGGCGGAGGCGGCGGCAAAGACCAAGATCGAAGAGGCCGAGAAGCTGAAGGCCACCTGGCGGGCTCGGGCCTACCGCGCGGCCTTCATCGGCTGGGCCATCGCGGTCGGACTCTTCAACGCCTACACGGCGATTGCGGGGCACAAGTGAGATCTCTCCCGATCCTCGTCCTGCCACTCCTCCTCGGCGCCTGCGTCCATGCGGGCCCGCCCGTCGACACCCCTCGCGAGGTCGCGAGGTCGGTCGTGCTCACTACGGCTGTGGCTGTGAAGGTTGCAGACGAGGCCTGTGCCGTGGTCGTCCGCGAGCGCCAGGACGAGGCCCTTGGGCGCTCGTGCGAAGAGGCCTACAGGGTGGCCCGCTCCTCCCTGCTCGCCGCCGGCGAGAGCGTCGACGCATGGGGGGACGGGCAGCGCCAGGGCGTGGCGTGCGGCGTGGCCAAGGCCGCCCGCGCCCTGGCCCGCGTCGGGGAGCTCCTCCGAGAGCGAGGCGTCGACCTGCCCCCCGTGGCCGTCGACGCCCTCAAGCTGGCTCCGGCCGTCGTCGGGGGTTGCCATGGATGACGCGCTCACCCTCCTCCGGATCGCGTCGACCCTCGCACCCGAGGTCCGCAAGTTCCTCGAGAGCGCTACCCAAGCCATGCCCTCGTCGGATCCGGTGGCGGTCCAGGTGCGCCGCCTCCTGGAAGAGGACAGCGCCTCAGCGCGAGCCCTCCGCGAGCTCGGGAAGAACGTGCAGGGGTGAGATCCCTCGAGCTGCAGGGCCCCGTGGAGAGCTGGCCCGTCGTCGAGCTCGACGGCCGGCGCTGGCGCGTCGCGCCCGTGTACGTGGCCCCTGTTTGCCGTCGCGACGTCGAGGGGATCTGCGACGCCTGGGGGTGCGAGATCCCGAGTGCCGCCCTCGTCGATGCGATCTGGCGCGCGGCCGACGTGAAGCTCGACCCCTGGCGGTTCGCGCGTCCACCCGCGCACAACAGCCCCGAGGACCACCGCCGGAGGGTGGTCCTCGAGATCGGCTCGGAGCCCTTTGCTCTCCTCGCCGGGAGCCACAAGGACTTCGCACGCATGCCCGATGGTCGAGTCGATCTCTACGGCTGGCACACCAAGAGCGGCGACCCGATCGAGAAGGGGCGCACCTCTCACAACGACACGTATTGCGACTACAGCCAGGGCATCAGGCCCGTTCAGGAGATCCTATGAGCCTCGTCCCTACGGTCCGAACCACGCCCGCTCCCTCCGAGTTCCTTGCCGCCTTGCGCGCCGCCTGGCCCGAGGTCACGCGCAGGCAAGCCGCCATCGTGGCGGCGCTCTGGGACGGGGAGACCAAGGGCGGGGCTAACTGCTTCAACTGGAACATCGGAAATGTGAAGTGCCCGAAGAGCGTGGCCATGGGCGGCGCGGACTACATGTACCTGCGCGGGACGTGGGAGGGCATCAACCCCGCCGACGTGGCTCGTGTCCTCGCCAGCGCGCCGCCGGGGCAGATCTCTCTCGAGACGCTCGAGTGGCGCATCAAGGCGGTGCACCCGAAGACGTGTGTCCGCTTCGACCCTCCACACCCCCAGTGCTGGTTTCGCAGCTTCCCCTCCCTCGACACCGGCGTGGCGCACCACCTCGCCTTCATGCGCTCGCGGTACGCCGCGGCCTGGGCGGCCATCGAGGCCGGCGACCCCAAAAAGGTCTCCGAGCCCATGAGGCATTACTACACCGTGAGCGTCGCCGCGCACCGGGCCAGCCTGGTCAAGTTGTTCGACAAGTGGATGGCGATCGACTGGAGCGAGGAGCTCTCGTGCCCGGCCACGCTCCCTGAGGGGATGTACAGCCCCGGGGGCTTCGCGTTCGTGTCGCTCCCCGATGGCGCGGACCTGATTTGCCCCAGGGGCTGGATGGAGGAGGAACCCGAGCAAGACGTCGAGGGCGAAGCCTGAGGATTCCGAGGTTTTGAGATTATTTTAGGGGCATGGAGAATCCATGGACCACATGGACGTCCAAGTGCCCCATGCGAATAACCCTGATGCCTCTCCTCGCCATCTCCCTCATTGCCTGCTCTGCCGCCGACCCCCTCACCCCTACCCTCGACGCTGGAGACGCCAGCGCCCCCCAGGACGCGGCGAGCTCGCCCGACGTTGCCACCCCCGAGGCCTCCCCGCCCGACGCCGCCACAGCCCCGCAGGACGCCGGGCGGGATGCCGCCCCGGTGGAGCGCCGAGGGCCCGAGGCCAGCTCAGAGATCGCCAGCCAGAGGATCTACTCCTTTGCCGAGTGCCTCGACAGCGAGCGACCGATCTCCGTGCGCTGCGAGCAGGACACCGGCCTGGCGGTGGATGGGACGAGGCTGGTCGAGAGCGTCCAGCCGAGCGGCGGAGAGTGTCGCTGGACGAACAAGCTGCTCGGGGACAACCAGGGGCGCACGGCGAAGGTCGTCGGGCGCGCCTACGTCACGTGTGTGGCGCGGTAGCCCTTGCTCCCCCTGAGGAGCTCGCCGTAGCATCGGGACTTCGGCGTGGCGTTGCCACTCCCCGGCCTGTCCTCTCCCCGGAGGACAGGCCGGCCCTATTTGGACGCTGCGGTTCCACCGGATGGCGAGGCAGGGGCGCCCCGCAGACCGGGCACGCCCAAGGACGACGAGCGCGGCAGATGGGCGGGGCGCCAGTCGCGGGGCCACATCCAGGGCGGCGTCGACTCGTGCCACGGGGAGAGTTCCACGGTGACCACCAGGCGGAGCGGAAGGCTCACGCCTCCCCTCCCCCTCTGGAGTTGATCTCGGGCCCATGGCCCAGCTCGAGGTCCTCGAGGAAGAGGGCCAGGTGGGTCACCTCGGCCGCGTAGTCGCCAAGAGTATCGCCCAGCCCTGGGAGATATCTGGGCGCTATGTCGGCCGATCTGGGCCCTATTGGGGATTCGGGCGCCCGCGAGACCCCCGAATTGCTCGAGGAATCCTCGATTTCCGCAGGTTCGAATCCTGCCATCCTGACCTGTTTTTTGAATGAATTTTGGACTCGCCATCCTGCTTGGGAGCTATTTTGGGAGTTACTCCCGAAGCTGAACCGCGGGAAGGGCTCCCCGACGGCGGCCCCTCGGTGCGAGGCCGCCTCCTTGACGTACGCGTCCGTGGTCGAGAGATCCTCGTGCCCGAGCTCGCGCTTGAGGGAGAGCACGTCCGCCCCCTCAAGCGCCCTCCAGGTGGCGTAGGTGTCCCGCAAGGCCCGAAAGTCCATGGGCATCTCGGTCGCCGAGGTGGCACGGAGCCTCGGCCGGCTCACCCCGGCCGTCTCGAGGTGCACGCGCAGGCGCTGGGCGATCCGTGTCCATGGGATCTGCAGCACGAGTTCGTCGTCGGGGGCGCGCTCCCTGAGCAGCGGCAGGAGCTCGGGGCGGAGCGGCACCACACGGTGGCCCGCCTCCGTCTTGGTGACCTTGATCCCCTTGGCCTCGGGGTCCCAGGCCTCGGTCACGCGGACCAGGCCCGCCGTCGTGTCCACGTGCTCCCAGCGCAGGGCCCGGAGCTCGTTGGGCCTGAGGCCCGTGTAGAGCGCCAGGGCATAGACGCGACGCCAGTCCGCGGGCACCTGGGGGCAGCGCGCGAGGGTCAGCCACTCGGTTGGGTAGAGCCAGGGGCGCACCCGGCTCCGCCCGGGCCGCGGGGGCAGGATGCCCACGTAGATAGGGCTCTTGTGGACGCGGAGGCTTCGGTCCTTGGCGTGCGCCGCGGCCTTCATGGCGGCGGTCACGATCGACCAGATATTGCGCGCGGTCGCCGGCTGCAGGAGCCCCCCCCTCAATGTGACGTCGAGTTTGTCCCGGACCTCCTCCAGGTCCTCGGCGCGGAGGGTCGCCATGGTCTTCGAGCCGAGGATGGGGGAGACCCACTTGCCCCAGAATTTGCCCGTCACCCGGCGGTGCCCCGCCCCGCACTCCTGCGACGCGGCGAAGCGGGCATACCACGCGTCCACCGTCTCGAGGTCCTCGTCCGGGGCGGGGAGCACCACCTCGCCGACCTTGGCGAGGTAGTAGGTACGCTCGCGATCTTCGACCGCCTGCATGGCGGCGATCTGTCCATGGGCTTGCTTCTTCGTCCTCGCGTCGAGCGGGATCCGCGGCGAGCGCGTGCCGTCCTTCATCAGGACTCGCCCCGCGAAGGTGCCGTCCGGCCGTCGCTCGACCGATCCTGTCCGGGGGCGGCCCACTACGACGCCTTCCTGCGTGGAGGCCTTCGCTCGGCGGCGGCGCGCAGCTGAGCCCGCGCGTCGAAATCGATCACGACGGGGGCGGGCGGCGCCTGGTCGACGAGGGCGAGGAGATCGGAGTTCTTCGCGTACCAGGAGCGGCCCACGCGCACCACCTTGAGCTTGCCCGAGCGTACCAGCTTCTTCGCCGCCGCCCGCTCGAGCGGGCCGGGGAGGCGCACGAGCTCGTCCAGGGCCCGGAGCTCACCGAGCGCCCGGGCCACCTCCTCCCGGACGATCTCGCGGACGAGGGCCTCGAGGGTCACGGCTTCGCTCCGATGGCCAGGTGGGCCCCGATGCGCGCATCGGTGAGTTCGCGGAACTGCTCGACGGTGCCCCCGTGGTCGGGGTGTCGGACGAGCGCGAGCTTGCGGTACGCCGCGGCGATCGCGTCCCGGTTCGCGTCCTTGGGCACCTCGAGTACTTCCCACCACGGGCGCGCCGTCGGCGCCGACGCCGTCGGCGCCGACGGAAGCGCCGCAAACCCCGAGAAGGCCTGCTCGAGCAGGCCGCTCGCCCCGTGGTGCTGGATGCCGCGAAGGTGCTCCACCGTCGCCCCGATCGCCCTGAGGTTGTGGTGCGCCTTCGTGTACGTGTCGCACGCGATGACGAAGGGTCTCCACTCCGCGCTGACCGGAGCGGGGACGCGACGCTCGAAGTAGACGGCCACGCCGGGATCGGCGGGCTCGCGAGCGTTCGCCAGGGGCAATCCGTCCAGGCGGAGCGGGAGACCCGAGCTGATGATCGCGTCCCGGGCCCCCAAGAGCTCGAGGCTATGGAGGAGTTCCCCTCGCGATCTGGTGAACTCCACGCGGAACTTCGCCTCCCTCCGCTTGTGGGCCGGCGTCCTGGGGCGACCCACGGGCCAGGTGAGGGGGTAGGCGGTCGTCCCTTCGGGAGTCGTCACGGCGACCTCGTCTTCCTGTGGCTCTTGGCGTTGGGGCACGTGGCGAAGTGCGAGATGTGCAGCGTCCCGGTCCGCGCCTTCGCGGGGACCGGGGTCGCGACGATCGATCCGTCCGGACGACGCGCGATCCGGAGGGTACCCTTCGGCGACGGTTCCGGGTCGACGGGCATGGGCTTGCCCGTGCCGAAGGACGTCGCCCAGAGAATCGAGGCCTTGCAGGAGCTGCACTCGGAGCTCATGGCTTCTTGCCTTTCCCCTTGGAGGCCTTCGCACCGAGGGCCTCGCGGAACTCCTTGAACTCCGGCGAGGGGGCGCCCGTGTCGTCCACGGAGAGGAGCTCGACGATGAGCGCCTTCGTGCGCGCGACGTCGAGCGTCCGAGCGAGCTCGAGGAGACCCCTCTCGATTTCCTGGTGCCCGTGCGCCTTGAGAGAGCGCCGCTCGGCCACGACGTCGCCAGGCCCCCACGAGGTCGCGCGGACCACGGCCACGGCGAGGGTGTGCCAGAAGGTGATGTCGTTCGGATCCTCCTCCTCGATCCTGGCGACCAGCTGGGCGAGATCCGCGGCGAAGGTCTCGCGGGCCCGCTCCTCCTTGGCCTCCCGCTCGGCCTCTTCCGCCTTCCGGCGCTCGCGCTCCGCCTTCGTCTCGCCCTTGCCCAGCCCGCCCACGCGAGCGCCGGCCCCACCCCGCGGCTCGGGAGGGAGGGGGCGCCCGACGGCCGCCGCAAAATCGCGCTTGTCGACCAGGCGGTGCACGCCGCCCGAGGGGTCCACGGCGACCACGACAGGGATCTCCTTGCCGGCCTGGGCGAGCAGCTCGGCGTTCTTCCTCACCGGGACGGAGCCCGCGTCTTTCTCGTCGTCCGGGGACTCGGGGTCGCGGTCCTCCTCCTCGCCCAGGTCCACCCAGTGGCTATTCCAGGCGAGTGCGTTGCTGTACGTCGAGAAGATCTTCTTGGCCTCGGACTCGGGCAGCACCCGGTGGCCTACCTCCTTCGCCTCGGCCTCGAGGCGCTCGCGGGCGGCCGTGCGCTTCGCCCCGAAGCAGCCCTCGTCGGTGCATCTGTCGTCCCGCTCGGTCGCGTCGCCGAAGAGCGAGGCCTGCGCCGCCGTCCTCTTCGGGCAGGCCCCGCACGCCCCCGCCCAGGGCACGAGGGTCGCGTCGGTCGGGTCGAAGGGCGCCCGGTCGAGCAGGAGGGCGGATCGGCGCACGAGGTCCCGCACCTCGAACAGGGGCGGCGGTTCGTCCTTGGGGTAGTCGTCCAGGAGCTCGGCGAGCACCTTCTCTTGCTGGGGCAAGCTGGAGAGCCTGGAGATCTCCTGGGCGGCGGCCACGCCGATCCGTCCCTCCCGAAGGGCCACCTGGACGGGTGCGGCGAGGGAGAGAAGCCGCAGGCGCAGGGTCACCAGGCCGGCCGTGCGTCCGACCCTGGCCGCGATCTCCGGGATGGGCAGCCCGTGGTCCTCGAAGAGCTGGCGGTAGGCCTCGGCCTCCTCCAGGGGCGTAAGATCGGCCCGCTGCAGGTTCTCGACGGCGGCCACCTCGGCGGTCTCCTCGTCGTTGAGGTCGCGTACCACGCAGGGGATCTCGACCAGGTGCGCAATCCCGGCGGCGCGAAAGCGACGGTGGCCGTAGACGATCTCGTAGGCCGCCTCGGCGCACGGCCCTTCCGGAAGAGGCCGAACGCAGATCGCCTCGAGCACGCCTTGCTCGCGGATCGAGGCGGCGAGTTCCTCGATGTCCGTGAACACGCGCCGGGCGTCGCCGTCCCGCTCGCGGATCTGGGAGAGCGGGATGTTCTCCGTCCTGCGCTCGTGCGCCGTCGGGGATGTGGGCCTCGGGTTCTCGTGCCTCCCGAGGCTCCGGAGCTCCTCCTCGGTCAGGGGAGCCTCCTTCACCGTGGCCGCGCCCTTGCGCTTCCCCTTGGGCGCGACGACGGCCGCGGCACCAGCGGCCAGCCCGGAGGCGGCCCGGCCCTTCACGCACCCTCCAGGAGGCGCAAGGCCTCGTTGAGGGAGCTGAGCACGGCGGAGGCCTCCAGGAGGCGCGCGATCGCGTCGGCGCGCCGACGGCGCAGGCGCTCGAGGGGGGAGCCCTCGGGCTCGGCCTTGGGTGCCGGCGGTGCGTCGGCCGCGAGCTGCTCGGCGACCACGGGCGCGGGCGAGCTCGGGGCAGCCGGCGGGGCGAGCCTCAGGGGCGTGGTCCCGGCCGCGGGCCGACGCTTGAGGCACCGATAGACCCACCCCGCGCGTGATGCTGCCGTGGTCCCAGGGACCTTCACCTTCGCCAGGATCTCCGGTGCGGAGGGTGCACGGCCGAGGCTCTTCTCGAGGGCGTCACGGAGCGCCCAGACGCGCGCGTCGAGGTGCTGGGCCGACGGGGGCCGACCCGTGGGGCGCGGCGGGGGATCCGCCTCTTCCTCCTCGGCTTCCTCCTCTTCCTCCTCTGCCTCCTCTTCTTCGGTCTCCCCTTCGTCCCGCTCCTCGACTTCCTCCTCGAGGTCCTCGTCCTGCACCTTCGGCTTCCCGCCCAGAATTCCCAGTCGACCCATTACCCACTTCCCTTCTTAGGTTTCTTGCCCACGCCCCGAACGGGGGGGGTCGTCCTCGAGTACTCGCCTGGCCGCGTCAATTCGCCAGTCCGCCGTGAACCGATCGCTCTCCCCGCGCTGGAACCGCAGCACCCCGACGGCCGCGTCGTAGATGGCCCGCTCGCGCTCGGAGAGCTCCTCCCTCCCGCGGCCGAGGACGAGGAACCGGAACCACGGCTCGAGCCGATCCTCCATGGAGACTCGGCGGGCCCTTTCGGCCGCCAAAACGCCAAGAACACCGGCGTTTCCCATGGAGGATCGACGCCGCTTCACCGCTCGGTCCGGGGCCGGATGTCCCTCGAGATCGCCTCGAAAAACGCCGGGGTGAGCGCATAGCCATCGCCCACACGGAGCGCATAGCCGAGCTCGATGAGCTCGGTGAACGAGGGCCGGTAGAATGGGTTCGTCGTCATCGAGGTCATGGGCTCGCGCCCCGCCTGGACGTCGTCCCGGACGGCCGTCTTTACCTGCTCGAGGGTGATCGCCTGCCAGCGATCGCCGTGGAACTGGCAGGCGCGCACGAGGTAGGCCGCGGCGACCTCCCGCTCCGCCCGGCCGAGGAGGCCGACGAACGGCACGGGCCGGAGGACCACGTCCGAGGGCTTGGGGACAGCGCCGCGTATGGCCTCGGCGCCGAGCTCGTAGCCCAGGCGCTCGGCGTCCGTCAGCCCCCACCAAGAGAGGATGTCCCAGGGGAGCGGCCTCCCCTCGTGCCCCACGTCGTGGGCGAGGTGCCCGAGGCTCACCTTCCCGCCCAGGGAGCCGAGGACGACCGCGCTCCACACCGCCCGG